>WLWD01000732.1_pt1 | contig 49172 bp, 39 predicted proteins | sample 6712731 | NCBI WGS metagenome assembly WLWD01 (sample SAMN12718690, study PRJNA576275) | sponge metagenome | isolation source: marine sponge | host: Mycale hentscheli | place: New Zealand: South Island, Marlborough, Capsize Point | collected 2014-11-01 | reverse complement strand
CCTACCCCCACATGCCCCACCCACATGCTCCACCTACCCCCACATGCCCCACCCACATGCTCCACCTACCCCCACAAGCCCCACCCACACCCAGTTGTGCCATAGAGAAAATATATATATATAACAAATATGGACCTATCTTTCTAACATACACACCCCTTACTCCCTCCCTCTCTCCCTTCCCTCCACTGAGTAGAGAAGATCATAAATATCAGATTACAGAATCTCTAATGTATGCCAAGTTTCAAGAGAAAGGAGAGATGGGAGGGGGGGGGGGGGGGGGGGGGTTGGCATTGGAAAGAGAGAGAGAGAGAGTGAAGAAAAAGAGACCACTTCTACACAATTCATTAAGACTTCACTAGTGGAACTCAATCAGTGTTCTGAATAATACACACCATTGACTTAAACATTCCCACCAATTAATTCCACCACACACACACCAATTTCACACATTCACGCACACTTACACACAGAAGTTGTAATTTATTGAACCAGTGCAGTTACTTGTCAAATTAGCCAAACCCACCAATGGACCACACCCACCGACATATAGACCACGCCCACCACTTTCCATGTCGCAACCACTGGAGCAGGTGGGTGTAATTGGTTGTGGACTGGTTGAAGCTGTGGTCCACATTGTGCCAGAGACCACAGCAGAACTTGAGACACTGGAGGATGGAGAAGAAACCAGAGGATGGGAGAAAGAAGAAATTAAAATGGAACTATATACCTCATAGGACACGTGGTGAAAATCATTGCTTTGATGTATGGAGACCCACCACACTCAACCCCATTCATCAATCACATGACCCCACTCATCAATCACATGACCCCACTCATCAATCACATGACCCCACTCATTAATCACATGACTCCACTCATCAATCACATGACCACACCCACCGTGGCATCCTGCTGTGGAAACAGGTTCAGGTACTTCTCGTGGTCCAAGTTCTTGCGTCTGGTAATGAGTTGCCCCTCATAATCCAGGGGGTCCACCACGCACAGCTTGGGATGGTTCTGAACACAATTACACAAGAATGATCAAAATATGGCCACAATATAGTAGAGAATGCACACATGTAAAATAAACAAAATAACAACAACAACAACAAACTGATATATCTTTATATATATATATATATATTCTTATTTCTATCGTGGTCACTGATGTAACTGTATCATGCACACACAAACACACACATTTACAGAAACATGTACACACATACATACAGTACAACCATCCGCCCACACATACATATGTAGCCTAGGGCAAACTCCATTAACCATCTATCTTTGTTATCAATTATCCATAACTATTCCTGGGAGGCCCCACCCACTTAATGAGTAGGCAGCAGAGGATTAGTTTTAATTTAAATCATATTACACTCACACATACACATACCAGAATCACGTGATGAGCACAAAAATAAAATTAATGGTTAATTAACATCATACTCAGTTATGGTTACTACCTAAGGTTTGCCGGTGAGGGCGGGGTCGTTTTTCGCCGGTTTAACCGGAAGTGATTGGGCTATTAATTGTAATTCACACTACTTAGCACCTATGTAGTGTGGTTTACACCCTCCAAATAAACAACTCAGCCCAATCAACCACTATTTTCCTTCTCCCCAACCCTCACACTCAAATCTCCCTTACCAATATGATAATATGATAATGTGTTTACAGTCAACATAGCATACTTGTGACTAGTGAGAACTGATGAGTCCGTACTGAAGATTATGTAGGCTGCTTGCCGGTTATCTGCCCTGGGCAAGGGTGCGTGTTGCTGCTGCCAGGTGCTCTCTTGGTGTTTTTATGTACAGCTGGTACGCGTTGCTCTTCCATCTACCGAGTAGCTTTATAGTGGAATCGCCCAATCCTCTCTTTGCTGCCGTTGTCGCTGCTCCACTCCGAAAGCTGTGGCCAGAGAATGATCTGCTGTCCACGCCGGCCTTATCCAGTGCAACTCTCACTCTCTCCACAAATCTGCTCCTTGTCTGTGGCTTACCATCATTAAACAGGAAGAGAGGTCCGGCACGCGTTCCTCTGATTAACACGTACTCTAACATTGCTGTCACTGGGCAGATGGGGGAGCCTGTCCATCCCACAAACACATCCACCCCAACTCTGAAAGGGTCCGTTTTCGATGCTTTCAGTCTGATGCGCAGCATGGATGGGTTGCGATGGCTGTCTATTGTGACATCTGCTGCTGTAAGATGGCAATACTCGTCAAAACTTTGGTCACTGGGGACAGTTATTTCCCCAGATATGAAAAAACCAAAGAAACACACTGACGCTGCCGCCCATAGCATTCGCTCATCCCATGATGGTGTGCCTGCCAGCCAGAAGCCCCTTAGCTTATCCAGTAGTTCAATCGTTATTGGCTGGCGTGTGGGGGCGGTTTGACTAAGTGCCTGTACTCTTTATATGCCATGAAGAACCAGTTCGAGCTTGGCCATGTTACTGATATGTGGGTCGCCCTCATCCTGCTGGATGCTTACTTGTCTGATTGCCGCTAGGTAGCCCTTGATTGAGCTATGGCGCAAGCCATCACTGGCGAGTGACGCTACATATCCACATAATGTTCTTTCATCAACAGGTAAAGGTGAAATGTGGTGCATAGTGCAGAATGCTAAATAGCGCTTTTCAGCCGATCTGTATGTCCTCTGTGTTGACTTCGTTAGCGAGTGTCCCACGTAGTAGTCCACATTCTCGTCCAGTCTTTGGTGGTCCAGTCTGGCTCCTGGAGCAGAATGAGATCCAGCGCAGCCGTGGGGATGGGGACTGCGTCTCGATTTGCCTGTGGGTGGAGGGAACGGAATAGGTTGAGATTGTTTCTGGATAAGGCGTCAGCTAGTGTGTTGTGTATGCCACGCAGATGAACTGCAGACATTCTGAACTCATATGTGGCTGCTAGAAATGATAAGCACCTCACAAGGTTCGTGGCATGTGGATTCTTTGAGGTGCCCGAGTTGACAATGGCACCACTGCTGTGTTGTCGCACCTCGCCCTCACTGTTTTTCCTTTCCAGGACTGTCCCCAAATCATGGCTGCCAGAACGATCGGAGCCAGCTCCTTCACAGTAATATGAACCTTTTCGAATGATTTTGACCAGTGGAGCATGAACCACTCATTTCCCAGGTAGGCTCCGCAACCCCAGTTGCCAGAGGCATCGGATGTCAGTGTGATGTCTAGTTCCATTTGAGTACATGCGAACATTAGGGCTGTACCATTCCAGTTTGTGAGGAAGCAACGCCACCACTCCAAGTCTGCACGGGCCTCTTTATTGATACGGACGTAATGGTCCATGTGTTTTGCCACTGTGGACAAGTCTATCAGGCACCTTACACATGCTCTCCCTGGCCTAACTGCTTTGCTGGCGTGGGAAGGAGACCTATTAGTGACAGCAACTCCCTTTTCTTTCCAGCCTTTCTGCCCTTCCATGATTCCAACATCTCTTTCAAGCGTGTTCGCTTGTTCTCTGGCAGTCTCACTTCCATTTTTTTGGAGTCCAGTTCCAGCCCCAGAAATGTGATGGTAGTGGCTGGTCCCTCGTTCTTCTCAGGTTCGATGGGCATGTTGGCCTCAGCACAGGCAGCTAGCATAACTGATACATTTTTTGTGCACTCTTGCGATCCTGGCGCGCCGATTGTGATATAGTCATCCACATAATGTCGCACCCAAGTCGCCCCAAACTGCTCCATTATCCATTGCAAGGCGTCTGCGAGCACTGTGAAAATTAAGGGGGCGGATCTGAGGCCAAAAGGAAGGGTTCGGTCTACGAACGTTCTACCCTGCCAGCGCATGCCCAGTAGTAAGCTGTCTTCTGGGTGGACTGGAACATTGCGATACGCCTGTTTAATGTCCATTTTTGCCATCACAGATCGGGGTCCCAATTCAACGATACGGGCAATGATCTCGTCTATTCCCACGTAACTGAGTGAGGCTAGCTCTTTTGAGATGCCATCATTGACACTTATTCCTTGTGGATAGGATAGATCTAGTATTAGTCTCCATTTGTTTGGGTTGGACTTTTTTGGAATTACCCCAAATGGGCTGCAGTGGATTCCCAGACCGCTATCCTCCACAACTAGTAATTGACCCTTTTCCAGCTCTTCCTCGATGTACTTGGAGACTATGTTTGGCTTGTCCGATGCAGAGGCATGGTTGCATTTGCTAGACTTCAGGGTGTTCACGCCCCTTTTATAGCCAATCCGAAATCCCTGTTGTATGCCTCGTATGATGACCTCGACCATAGTTCTGTCTGGGTGGCCAGCCAGAAGTGAGGCCCACGTTGTGGCTACCAGTGGTGTAGCTGTGTTTCTAATTCCATAAGTCCAACTCGCTACAGCATGCCTCCATTCTGAGCAACTGGCTTGTGCGTGTGCCGTCTGGACCTAAAGAGAGGGGTAGGGAGGGGGAGGGGGTAGTGAGAAACCGAGATGAAAATTTTTTTTTCTCAGCGACTCTAGCATACAGCACATTATGCATACAACTGTCCTTAGAGCGTGCTCTTTTTCTTTTTAATAAATATATATGTATATGTAATGTATACGTCCAATATCATATATATTGCTGTGTATATCAAGTCATATATGAGCTGTTCTTTCATGTTGCAGGTCGATTCATGCCTGGGCGTTGTTCATGCTTGTCACTGTGACTCTGCTTGCAACGACTGGCTGGGTGTGGGTCTCCACAGGAACTACAGATGTGCCTATACCGGCACTCCCGTCCGAATTTGCACTCGTCCCCAAACCGGTTGTACCTGTGGCACACCTCTCTACTTCTATTGCTGGGCAGTGCTGATTGTCCCATTGCTGATTGTCCCACTGCCGTTCCCCAAGATCTCTTCCTAGGCCTGAGTGGGCAAGTGTTGGGGGTGTGGTCTAGGGTCTGGCAGTTGTGGCACCAGTTGTCGGTGCTCAGAGCCTGACCTGTGAAGCACAGGGAATAGATACTGGGTTCCACCTTAGCCCACGACGTGCCAGTTACTCCCACCATTTCCTGTCGGAAGCTCACGTTGTACATAATCCATGACGGCCACTTGTATCTCAGGCTTGCCTTAGCGATTATGCTCTGATAGGCCATGAGCTCTGTAGCTCGCTCTGGCTGATCCTTAAGGATTACAGCTGTATACAGCGCAAAGCACTGCAGCCAGGTTGGCAGATCTGGAATGACCTTCCGAGACTGGGCCAGGTCTGCTGCCTGGACCACCACTATCTGACCCTCCAGTTCCTGGCTCAGTGACTTCGCCTTCCCCCGAGCTGGTGGCAGGTCCATAAACTCCACATATTCGTTCGCCTTAATCCTATCCCATATGCGACGAGATATGGCCGGCAGACCAGGTCCAACTGAGGCCAGGGATTTTGCTGACTCAGGGGTGCTGTGGCTCTTTTGTTCTGCTGCCTTCGCCCCACTGCTGCTGTGAGTGCCCCCTGCAAACTCCATGAGACCGGCTGCTGCCAACTCTTCGGGGGTATAGCGCCTGCTCTCACGACCTGCAGTGTATATTCAACCATGAACAATGCCATCAGCGCACACACTACCAGCTATGCCACCACTTCTATTATGTACCAATGTTTGCCTGTCATTGGAATTATGACTCCCATGTTACTGAAACACTGGAGTACAAACTATGAAAACTGAAATGAAATCATCTCTTACGAGAAGGTTTCATAATATAGAACAGAATGATAAACTAAGTATTGCCACTTTATTAGATCCTCGCTTTAAAGACAAATTTTATTCTTCACCTGCAGGCAAGACTCATGTAGCATCTTCTGTTCGTGCTTTAACCAGTTCATCACAATCAGACCAGTCCTTATCAGTTGAGTTATGTGCCAAAGCGACCCTGTACTGAAATGTGGAAAATGTTTAACGAGATATTGGAAGAAAATCAAAATGAATCAAGTTGCTATAGAGATGAACTAGATACATATTTGGCTGAACCACTTGTGACTTTTGGACGAAGTAATGGACTTCAGTGGTGGTCAGAAAACTTAAGTAGGTTTCCTACGCTAGCAAAAATAGCCCAAAAGTATTTGTGTGCAAACTTCAGTGCCATCTGAAAGGTTGTTTTCTGGAGCAGGAAATGTGTACGACGACAAACGCAGCCGCTAGCCCCTCGAAATGCAGAAATCCTACTTTTTATTAAAAACAATATAGACCTAATAAAATAACACTATTATTTACTACATATCTATGTAATCCTGTACCATCATCTTTCAATTAATAAAAATTTAAATGCTAAAAATATCAGTAAATATATCTATCGGTTATCGGGTATCAACCTTGATTCTAGATAAAATATCGGTTATCGGTATATCGGCAAAATCTTCTATCGGTGCACCTCTAAAGCCTGACACCACAAAACCAAGTGTTAATAATATTCACGGTTGTAATCTAGCTCCTTTGAATGAGTGGGTGTAACACTACACCAGAACCTTAATACTGACATAGCAAGCTACTCCTTACCCAATGGCTATTGAAAGAAACATGTTTTCCCTTACCCAATGACTTTAGCCTGGGCACATCTAAAACAATTACCAGTGCCTCTACCTCTATCAATTAAGACAGAGATGATTCGTGTTCAAAATTTGATTAAATAAAAAAATAAAAAAATAAAGGCAGATAAATGCACAGCAAAAGTATACAGCAGGAGTTGAGTTCAGAAAAGTATAAGCATAAAAAATGATGGACGCTAGGAAAACACAGCTAACATAAAACACTTGCCTATGTAAAGTCAAGGGAATGCACACCAGGTAACCACAGAGCAACCGAGTGCATGCAATGGTATGCGCAATTAAATTACTAGGTAGATTGGTACTCTCGGAAACATCCCAGTAGTGTGCTCACGCGTGGCATGGGCTTGTCTGAAACACCGGAGGCTGTGATTCCAACAATGTAACATGAGTTAAAGTGATACAGGTGGTCCTGGGCTAGGGAATTACTCAAGCTTAAAAGTTATTAGAAAGTAATTAAATAATGAGAGAAATAAGGGATTGCAAAAATTCTTTTAACTCACTCCCTAACGTAAGATGAGTTTGTCTGGAGTGTAGGAGGGGCAATAACAACTTTCTTAGATTTTTGGAGAGGCAGTAAGAGTACAGAGTCTGTTAAGTGTAAGAGACTTTTGCAGGGCTTAGATTAAAAAAAAGAAAAGAAAAAAAGAAAAGAAAAAAAGAAAGAACTAAAGGAAAACAAAACAAAACAACAACAACAAAAACAACTAGGTAAAGGGATTTGTCATGACTGCTGGTAACACCACTACCCTATGCGTAATGACTAAGCCACAGTGCGAAAATGGGTACAGGGTAGCCATAGAGACAATAGTTCAGGTGTGCAGAGCCTGGAGCACCTTGCTACGTGAATTCAGATGACGTATGGAGAGTTGCTGTAAACGGCTATGAGACAACAAGAAGCTAAACTAAAACACCACAAATTCGCAAAAGTATACTTCTGCTACTACTGCGCGATTGTTTCTGTTCGTGTATTAACGAATGGTGGGGTATTGGCGGGGAATAAATTAATGTCCGGATCTACAGGCGGTGTGTGTTGCTATGTGCGGCAACCCTTAATACTGACATAGCAAGCCACTTCTTACCCAATGGCTATTGAAAGAAACATGTTTTCCCTTACCCAATGACTTTAGCCTGGGCACATCTAAAACAAACAATTACCAGTGCCTCTTCCTCTACATGGGTATATTGTTAAAGCTAAAACACGTGGTTGACCTATTAAATAAAAATAAATTAATAAAAAATTAAAAATAAAAAATTAAATAAAGGGCAAGAGAAACACACAGTGAAAGTATACAGCAGGAGCTGAGCTAAGAGGCCAGAGAAGTATAAGCTCTAGTAAAAAAAGAGGGAAACAAGGAAAATGCAGCTAACACAAAAAAAATAAAATTAATAAAAAAAATAAAAAAATAAAAATAAAAATAAAAAAATTATTATTATTGAATAAATAAATAAAAGGCAGATAAATGCACAGCAAAAGTATACAGCAGGAGTTGAGTTCAGAAAAGTATAAGCATAAAAAAACGATGGACGCTAGGAAAACACAGCTAACATAAAACACTTGCCTATGTAAAGTCAAGGGAATGCACACCAGGTAACCACAGAGCAACCGAGTGCATGCAATGGTATATGCAATTAAATTACTAGGTAGATTGGTACTCTCGGAAACATCCCAGTAGTGTGCTCACACGTGGCATGGGCTTGTCTGAAACACCGGAGGCTGTGATTCCAACAATGTAACATGAGTTAATGTGATACAGGTGGTCCTGGGCTAGGGAATTACTCAAGCTTAAAAGTTATTAGAAAGTAATTAAATAATGAGAGAAATAAGGGATTGCAAAAATTCTTTTAACTCACTTTCTAACGTAAGATGAGTTTGTCTGGAGTGTAAGAGGGGCAATAACAACTTTCTTAGATTTTTGGAGAGGCAGTAAGAGTACAGAGTCTGTTAAGTGTAAGAGACTTTTGCAGGGCTTAGATTAAAAAAAACAAAAAAACAAAAAAAAACAAAACAAAAAAAGGGAAAAAATACGCTGATTTCAGATTGCAACGCCAAAAATGTAGTACTACAGAATTTCTTGTGGGAGCAAAGGCGAGTACACATGTGCATGCTGCTACTATGCCACATGCATGTCAAATACACATGTGCATGTTGCTACTATGCCACATGCATGTCAAATACACATGTGCATGCTGCTACTATGCCACATGCATGTCAAATACACATGTGCATGCTGCTACTATGCCACATGCATGTCAAATACACATGTGCATGTTGCTACTATGCCACATGCATGTCAAATACACATGTGCATATTGCTACTATGCCACATGCATATCAAACACTTATGTGCATGTTGCTATTGTGCCATGTGCTGTTAATTTACCCACGATACGACGATATGTTATCGACCCTTACCAAATCTCATTTACATTAATGTTATTCATACCCACTCAAACCCAATGCATGTATCATCGTGCGTCATACATAAGTACTGTACTTGATTCCTTACTTATAACTTTTCATAAAGGCAATAGTATTTGCTTGAGTTGTGTGTGCTCCCACTTCCTGACTCATTCCAGCTCTACAGCGACGGCAGAGTACCAACATCTACCAGGCAGACATGCAGCACATGTACCACATCTACCAGGCAGACATGCAGCACATGTACCACATCTACCATGCAGACATGCAGCACATGTACCACATCTACCATGCAGACATGCAGCACATGTACCACATCTACCAGGCAGACATGCAGAAATATACCATAGTGCTTGTGTGCCACATACACAAAAATTGAAACGTGCCACAGGCACGCAGCATGCAAGTAGAAGGATGCACAACTCATGAGTGGCATACATGCCACTGCGCATGTATAGCATACAAGAGAATGCACACATGTAGCATGCTTTCTTGTGCACACATGCATCCCTCATATGCACATATGTGGCACATGTGAGGCGCTGTTTCAATTTTTCTGTATGCAGCATACATGCTTGATAGCAGCATTACGCCTGCAGCACATGTGCTGCATATGTACATGATGAGTGCAGTAAGGCAGCACGAATGTCTGCAGCATGCATACAACATTTTTGTTAGGGTTTGCATGAACTAAGCTAAAGTATATTATGTAACAATACATGGGTGTAGAAAGCAATTTTAAAGTGACCAATCAAGCAGTCACATTTACCATGCCTACAATATTGGGTGGGGTTTAAATTGTTGAAATGTACTTAATAAAATTTTTTTGACATATTAGTAAATAAATGATGTAAAAGTGATGACAGCATGATAAGTACTAATTAATCATACCATTAGCTAATCATATGTTGTCAAGGAATAATTTTTAAGTTTGACAAAATCTTACAGAGCATTTTCCATAACAAGGGAGGCAGAACCAGGAGACACCAGTGGTAACTAGTTTTATGTAACCTAACTAGGCCGGCTCACTCGCCATTTGTGCTCAAGCACACCACTAGTGTATGTATGTTGTTTGTATGTATGTATGTATGTATAGGTGTATGTATGTATATGTGTATGTATGTATGTGTGTATGTGTGTATAGACGACGTAAGCTTAGTATTGGGCTTGTCCGCTTTTCTTCTATCCACCATTTCACCCTTTACCTAGACAAAGCTAGTGTCCACCCTCCTTCCATAGACCCTCTAGTCCGCACAAACCAACTTCCAATAATTCTGCAGCAAATACAGCCATCGTTACACAAGGAAGCAATAATCAATACGCCAACCTTCATGCTAACAGAGTAAGCCGCCATCTTGAGGGAAGAGTCCTTTGTAGAGACAGCCTCTCTTGGACAATGGAGTCCTTCTACTCTCGTCTCTCTGCATGTGCACAAAATAATCTCCAGTGAGTGTACTAGTTATAAACTTTGACTAGTGCAACTAATTCTCCCAACATGAACACAACAGAGCACACCAGCACATTGCTGGAGGCTGCAACTAGCCAAGACCTAGCACTTTATCACACACACACACTCCACCCATTCCTTATTGTACGTCTTGCAACCCTTTTCTCGTTCAGCTGGCCCGTCCTCCATCTAAATAACTATTCCTTCAATCATGCACTGCATGCTACACACAACATTCCATCTTTACTGCCCTACTGCCCTTAGCACATGCTCCACCCCCACCCACCCCACATGCCCCACCTACTCACAGCCAGTGAAGTGTCTACTCAGTTCACTTCAGATATGCTGCAAAAGGGAAGAGACTTGACTGTCCCACAGGTTTGCACTAATGGTTCTCATGTGTCGTATAATTGTTAGTCTAACTTGCATGTGTGCACATGTGTGTGATGTGCATGTGCATGTGTGTGTGCATGTACATGGTTGTGTGTATGTGGATGTGTGTGTGATGCCAGATAACGTATGTGATGTATTTCCAATGCAATTAAGTACACTTCTGAAATTTAGTACTTGTATTTGCATTTGAAGAGAGGGAAGTATTTGTACTGTAATTGAATACTTTAGTAGTATTTGACCCCAACTCTGAATCATCAGAGGAAGCTTTGCTAGTTCCAGGTCCAGAATGAACTGCCTTAAATCACTGCCACAGGTTGACAGATGAATGCGGCATTGTACTCTGCCCCTGCAGCTGTGGAGGGGAAAGATGAATAGCATCATCAAATGGTGTAAGGTCATCAATTGCAGTTAAAATTTGCTTCAACTGACAATTCCCCATTTCTCAACAGAATACCATGAAATCATTTTTGAGCATTATTTTGCACCAGCTTGTCTCATCACTTGATCCAGAGTTATGGCATAATAGATTAGTAATAATGCCAAGGTCTGACTGAGACAGCTGTGAATAATTAACCTTAGGGCAGCTGCTTGAGAGAGAGAGAGAGAGAGAGAGGGAGAGAGTGTGTTATCACCACAAACCCATTAGTGATATGACCAAATAAGGTCACACTGTAACTGGAGTAAAGTGCAGTATAATAATCTCTGGGCATTGCTAGTTTTGTTTTAAATTTCTTCCCATTACACCTCTATCCCAAACTTCAGTTCAGACACAAATTCATCACTTTATATATCCCAAGTTGTAAGGAAAAAACACACATCATAATTTTTAGAATTTATTGCGCTATTGTATTAACCCTCTCATTCCTGAATTGTTTTGACGCGCGGGAAAAAATCTAATTTTCTACCGCGGAATAGAGCATTGCCGTTTTATTTTTTTAACTCGATGCTGGCTGGGAAAACCCCATAGCAACCATATATCACTAAATAGACCAAGAGTTTGGGATTCCCCTCATTTTTTGATTGAGAAAATTGAATAATATTTAAGCCATCTACTAATATTTCAAAAAAAAAAAATTTTTCCCCAAAAAAATCCACTTTTCCCATCAATAAAAAAATAAAATAAAATAGAAATAATATTGTTTGATGCATTTTATACCAATATTATATTAGTTCAACAATAAAATATGTTGTTTGTTGTGTGTGGTGCTGATTGTGATCATGTAGGAGACATCTATGAGTGTCCACAAGGAACGTATGCCATCGGACGTCGAGCTCCACTACAAAACAATTTCATATACACAAAAACACAAACAACAAAGATATTTGTAATACAAACAACAAATTATTCATGATCCTATATAATTGCAAACTTTATGATGTATTGTATGCGGTTTCATACAGGATTTTTGTTTGGGGTGGGGCTCCGAGTGTACTTCGCCACACCCATTTTTTGGAACCTACACTACTTTGATGCACATCTTTGCATACGAGTCTATACTTCACACTGATGATCAGTGTTCGGTCCTATGCACTAAATGGCTCAGTTATGATAGGAATATAATGGGATACAATATCAGACTAAAAATAAATGCTTCCTAAATGTTCATTTCTATTCAACTCCCAAAATTCTAGGGGGGAACCCAGCGCTAGCCTCCCACTGTATGAACCCTGGTATGTATACTCCACACTGTACATGAGAGAAACAATCGTTGTATTGAGAAAGTGTAATTTGAAAATGAAAAGCAGTACAAGCACACACGTGGAATTCAACGTACCCGGCATGGATGGTGGCACAGACTGAACGATCCCTCCCATAGGATCCGGAACCTCCATACAATACCAAAAAAACACAAGACAACAATGATATTTGTAACATAACAGCTGGCCTTGCTGAATTGCCCCCCCCCCTCCCCCGTCATTACTTTTCACTGACATTCTTGTACCATAACCCCCCCTCCCCCGTCATTACTTTTCACTGACATTCTTGTACCATAACCCCCCCCTCCCCCGTCATTACTTTTCACTGACATTCTTGTACCATAACCCCCCCCCCCCCCTCCCCCCCCCAGCCCTAGCTGGACACCCAAATATCAGTAAGTTGAAAAAATGAAATTCAACTTACCAGGCATGGATGATGTCACAGACCGAAAAAGACCACCAAGTTCGTTCTCTCTCAGGTTGGATCCGGAAGTGCCACATACTGTTTGTTCATGGTTGCTCTCTCTCTCTTTCCACAAATGCACACACACACACACACACACACACACACACACACAAGAAAAAAGAAGCTACAGGTGAATACAGATCATAAAAATAAATGTATAATTTATTATACATGTATAATTTATTATACATAAATTGACTGGTGCACACACACACACACACACACACACATGAAATTCAACTTACATGGGCATAGTAGTCACGATCCAAAAAGATCCAGAGTTCCCTCCCAGGTTGTATACGGAAGTGCCACATACTGTTTGTCCACGGATGCTCTCTCTCATTCCACAAATGCACACACACACACACTAGAAAAAAGAAGATACAGGTGAATACAGATCATAAAAATAAATGTATAATATAAATTGACTGGTGTACACACACACACATACATGAAATTCAACTTACATGGGCATAGTAGCCCCGATTGGAAAAGACCCCCCTCCCCCCCCCCGAGTTCGTTCCCTCCCGGAAGCACCAGAATAACATTTCAACTCCACGCACACACATATACATCGAGTGTGAAGCTCCACTACAACACCACAAAAACACAGACAACGACAACGACAATAACAATACATATTACAACTTTTGGGATGTTCAGGGGGGGGGGGGAGGGGAGGAGCAGCCACAAATATCAAAGTCTGTGGTCCTTCACACAAAAGATTATGGAATATCAATGGTGTGTGTTGTCATCTTTCTTCCACTCTCCCCCTACCTCATCCACCCGACTCTTGTTCTTCGATTCCCGCCTTCTCCGACTGCGAGGACGTCCAGAACTCGGAGCAGGAGGAGCCACTTCCTCTTCTTCATCACTGGAACCTGCTGCCTATTCGTGTTTCATCATTGGAAGACTCAGGTCCGGTATCCTCTCCTTCATGACTGGAAGACTCTGCTCCTGTCGCCTCATCTGCGTAATCGGGTCGGTGACTGCATTCACATCTGGTCCTAGTAGTACATGTGGTAAAAACTTTTTTTAATTTTTTGAAAATTTGAATTTGTTCAAAAAACCACAAGCCACTTTCAAATCTCAAAACTCAATGAAATAATATATATATTATAGCTAAACAGCTTACTCTATCTCAATATAGCTATAAATAAGTCCTTTCCACAACAGAAGCTTGCTATTTTTCAAGAGAAAGACAAGAGAAAGACAAGCTTACCTCGATCATCTTCTTGACTCCCATTTTCAGTATCAGAGTTGACGGGGTCTGGTCCACCAACCCTGATACAGGGCCTCCTATAGCCCTAGATGTCGTCTCCCTTCTCTCCGCTTGATCCTGAGTCGCTAGAGTCAGCATCAAGCAAGTCTAAAACTTGCACCGCATTGTAATTTCTAGACGCCATCTTCCAAAAAATGACTTTGAAAAACCTTCTCATGGTCCATCTGGACTCAGTACAGTCGCTTGTGAAGTCATCAACGGAGGTCATCAATATTGTGGAACATCTGAGAGTGGAACCCGAGAAGAGGAAAGATCTGATCCTGGCAACGCTGGACGTGAAGGCCCTCTATCCCTCCATCCCCCATGGAGCAGGAATCACCATGGCTCTCCAGCAGGCGCTACCAACATCACCGCCTACCAGCTCTGAAAATGGAAGAAAGAATATGCTGAGAGAGATGTTGAAGCTGATTCTGGAGGGCAACACCTTCAAATTTGCGGGAAGAACCTACAAGCAGATCAAGGGAATTGCAATGGGCACCCCAGTAGCCCCAACATGGGCCAACCTCTTCATGGGGAAGCTAGAGACTGACGCTCTGACAGCCTGGCCGGGACCCATGCCCTTGATCTGGCTTAGATATATAGACGACATCCTTACCTTATTCCCTGGAACGCAGACAGAGTTTGATACGCTCCTAGTCCACCTCAACTCCAGGATGAAATCCATCAAGTTCACCAGCGAGACGTCCAAATGCAAGATAGATTTCTTAGATGTCACCATCGTCAAGGGAGAGCGATTTCAAACAGAAGGAGTACTGGACATTCGGCCGTATTCCAAAGCCATCGACCCCCACACCTACCTCCACTATTCCTCAGCTCACCCAAGAAACAACACCAGAGGAGTAGTGAGAGCCGAGATCGTGAGGACCCTGAGAAGATCATCTTCGCCTCAGATATTTGCCCAAGGAGTGAGCCAAGTCACCACCCGGAGATCACCACTGGAGCACTCTACGAGGCACTAAGAGACGAGGAACTCCCATTCGAACCTATAGTGTCGAGAAAGAGACCCCCCACCACCGGAGATCTGCTCGTGAGAGCGAAGACGCCATCGGAGGAGACAGCCCACAACTACCATCTTCGCCACAGACCTCCAAAGAAATAGTGAACAGTGAACAGTCAGTTATTTTTTGTAGTCATGCTAGAACAGGTACCCAGGTCCTATAACCTGGGTTCCTTCTGGCGCCTCTCCTCAGCTTCGTCAAGGCGCCAGAAGGTCCTGTTCTTTGCACTAATATGTTATATCACTTAGTTAGGTTAAGTTCTATCTCACTCTTAAGTTTTCTACGTATGTGTGTGCATTTGTATGTATGTGTGTGCGTCTGTGTTCATGTGCAAAGTAGGCATGCGCGTGCAACTTCAAGCACGAGCTTGCTCTTGCATGCTCTCCACATGGACCTCATTACATCAACACCTCATTACCACTTTCATCAACACCTCTAGCTCTAGTATATAATGCATGCACTCAGGTCACCTTTCAGCTCTACATTTCACCACTTTGAAGGCCAACCAGGCCGAGATATTATGGATTTGAAATTAAACTAATCTTCTGCTAAAAAGAATTTGCGCTCGGCTAGTCTTAGTAGCCTAGCTACTCTATTATAACAACAGCTCTACATTTCACCACTTTGAAGGCCAACCAGGCCGAGATATTATGGATTTGAAATTAAACTAATCTTCTGCTAAAAAGAATTTGTGCTCGGCTAGTCTTAGTAGCCTAGCTACTCTATTATAACAACAGCTTTATATCAGATGGATGGGGTGGACGAGTCAGTGACAAGCACATTACTGAGAACTCTAACTTGTTACACAACCTCCTCCCAGGTGATACTATTTTAGCCGATCGTGGCTTTGACATTAAAGATTCTATTGGACTATATTCTGCCACTTTATCGATTCCAGCCTTCACTGAAGGTAAAAAACAGCTGGAAGCTATTGATGTTGAACAGACAAGAACAATAGCTAATGTCAGGATACATGTGGAGCGTGTAATAGGGAATATAAGAAAAAAGTACAAGATATTAGGTAATTCACAGCCTGTTGATTACTTAAACACTAAAGATGATACTACATTACTGGACATGATTGTAACTGTGTGTTGTTCTCTCATTAATCTTTGTAATTCAGTTGTACCCTTTGACTAACTAGAATATAATATTTTGGACATGATTATGTGTTACATTTTTTGTACATGATTATGACTGATAATGTTCTGAAATCTTTGCAATTCACTTGACTTTATGTTGATAATGATTTGCTTTTTTTAAGTTTACGGCATTCTGGACAATACCATTTTTTAGACCTAGGAGCACTCTGGAGTTTCAAGCAGTCTAAATGAAACCACTGGTAATATAACAGCTATTATTGTCACATCCAATCATTTCCCCATATTCTCCTTGCTGACAAAAGCAATATTTCTGAATGCCTTGAGCTGATAGCCCGGATGATGAAGCTTCAGTGTCTGAAGAAGTACTTGATTCCTGAGAAATAACCTTTTCAGTTGAATTGGAAGCAGTCATGGCAATTTGTTCAGGACGAGAAAACCATCTGCCAAGAAGCTCGGGTAGTATCGCAACTTCAAAGAAATGCTTAGCTTTGGATAAATTTTCTTGCATGAATAAACTGTTGGGTTCTATGCGCTCTACATGCAGTTCCTTCTTAGTGAACACGATGAAGTCACAGAAGGAGAGACCTGTGCAGAATAACTGAGCTTGAACCTGTCCAGTATCACATAATTGTTCTTAACTGCATGTGAATTACACAACTACATACCTGATAATAATACTTGTGATTTGCTTTTAATTTTAATTCACCCGTACTCGATTTTTGTAAGCAGAAGTTTACATCATTGGCTGCAGTTTCCATGTCATCATCCTTATGACAAAATGGACACTAAAAAAAGTATAAAATAATGAGCACAAAGTTTTGAACAATTAAACTAACCTTTACTTCACATATTCCTAATTCACAACAGTTACAAGAAACTGTTCCATCAGGTGAAGCCCCAAGATATGGATGTGTAGCACTGATTACGACGCCAGATTGAGATAACTGTAACTGGTCATGATAAGATGTTTCACTATAGAGCTTGAGAGCTTCTTTCTCATGCTGGCATCCCCATGATGTTGCTGTAGTTCGTAAGCGTACTGTGTCTGCATGACATATGCTCATTATCAAACTCAGTGAGGGATTGGCTGGATCACTTTGACAAACAGACTTAAATTTAGATGCTGTTATTCTCCCTGCGCGAAATCTGAACCAAAGCCTGCAATCAGATTGGTCTCTGGTCTTAGCTTCAACTGCATTACATTGCTCTTTAGTTACAGCCAAAACAATTTTACTGGAAAGCTGCAGCAAATCATAATAACTTAAGGCTAGATAGGAAGGGTTGTATAGATCAGTAAGCACTTGAGGTAGATCCGCACTGAGTGCTGATGGAATGTACTTCTCACAGTACCCTGGAACTACTGACAAAACAGCTGGCTTAGCAGTTTTGCAACTGGCCAGAGAATCAAAAAAATGCTTCTTTTCTTCAAAAGTAGGCATGTTAAACTTCTTTCTTTTTCTGCTACAACCAGCTTTACTAACACCATCATCATTCATACCCTTAGCAGCTTTTTTCTTTTTCCCAATAAAATCAATTTCTTTTATAGGTGCATATGATACAGATCGAACTGCAGGAGGCATAACCCAATAGGCACTTTTTTGGGTGACAGTAAGAGAGTCTCTTTTTTCTACTCCAGTGGAAATTACCCAAAGAAGGGATGCTACATGGGAGCATGATTCTCCTAAGCCAGCCATAGTCACAAAGTGCAGCGAGAAGCTTTCCTTCTGCTTGGCTTAAAATCCATGGAGTTAGTGGCTTTTCAGACAATTTTTGAGAATGATTAACCTGAAAATAAATATTTTTTTATCAGCTAGCTTTATTTTTTTTGTTTTTACTAACCTTGCCAATTACAATTCTTCCGTTTCCAATTGGTTTAACAAGTACTTGTCTCACCCATCCCTTAACAAAATTTTGGTAACAGTCAAGGCTCTTGTAGTTCATCATATCTTGCTCAGAGTATGGACTAGGAGTGAGAATTAGGTACATACACACATGGACTTGTGTTATGGCTGGCCACAGGTCTAAGTCATCTTTCCACTCGTTTTTCTTAACTTCATATGGGTCAACTCCATCCACCAGCTCAAGTTTGTCCGCATACCTTCTCTTCGAAGATCACTCACTAATGTATCTGAATACCCAGGCAAAAAACTAGCCATCATTAAGGCACACTCTGCGTTCAAGCCCAGCTGATCTGATACGCACGCATCTCATTAGTCTGTCCTCCAATATGGTGAATGGCAACCGTTGTTACGCAAATTAAGCGGAAGTGGGCGGGCATGCAATGGGTCTATTGAATGAATGAGTGGGTGTGATCAAGTGGATGTGGTTATAATGGCCACTCCAACTCAATTTGTCTTCCTACTGCTCAGTCCACTAGTGTTTTTTTGTACAATTCATTAGCTCTAATTGGAACACACACACACACCATCTGTTCTTTTTGTAAACATTGACAAACGTACATCCTTGCTTGATGCATTCTTTTGTGCAGCCATATTTAGACATTTGCAGAACTGAAGCTTCTTTCAATTGTACTATTTTGTTACTTGTATTGTAAGAGTGAGCTTGCCACCAACCTTGATAGTATCAGAGTAGAACTCTTTCCCAACTGCATCCAAGTGTAGGTCAGGACAACAGACCTCAATCAGTAAACTCTAGACAAGTTCAAAATAAGTCAACTAAACCACAAGTGGTTTTATAAGTTGTTGTTTGTTTTGTTTTTTGTAGTTAAGGGCTCAATTAAGTCACTTGTGCAAACATTGCTTGTGATAGCTCCTTAAAATGATTTTCTAGCTTTGTGCCACGGTGAGGGCAAGTGATTTAAGTCAAAACTAAGGTGTGGGCAAAAACTACATTTCAATAAATCCAATTAGAAAAATAGTTGAGAATTACTTTTTGTTTTTGTTATTATTATTATTATTTGCAATAGTGGACATGTTTTGTGCATATTTTAGACCTCTCTTTACTTTCCAGTCTCTGGTGCCTCTTATGAGCATGCCCAGACATGAGTTCCCTCTCTCTTTTTTTTTCCAGATGCTGGTGCCTTTTATGAGCATGCTCAGACTTGACTTTCCCCCCCTTTTTTTCCAGATGCTGGTTGATGCCTTTATGAGCATGCTCAGACATGAGTTTCCCGCTTTTTTTTATTTGCTGGTGCATTATTATGAGAGGACTCTCATACATTGCTTTACCTCGTTTTTTCCTATAGTTTGTAATTGTCTATTTTACTTTTGCTATTTGAAGTCTAGTTTGTTCCAGAAATACAGTAAGTTGTGTATTTATATTGCTGTGCTTGTTATTTACAGTTTCTTACAATGTGTATAAAAATTGTATGCTTGTGTATTTTAATGTTGTATGTTTGTATTTAATGTATGCTTATGTGTTGGCAATTTTTTTTACACATGTAGCACAGTGACTATCCTCAGCAAATTCCAAACAGTCATAGAATGAGAGTAAGCAGCTTTTTCTTCAGCATTCTGTTACTGTTTTGACTTAGTTTTAATACTGCTTTGGCTTAGTTTCAATACTGCTTACATAAAACACTAATAAAATTTGTCAAACTTTTCTTTCAATTTACTGCTAAAAGCTAGAAAATCTTCCACAGCTATATCGGCAAGCTAAAGCCTTATACTCCCAATTCAGTGCTTTTGGATGACGCACAAACCAGCTCGTACAAAAATCTTGCTTTATTTTTGACTAAGCAGACAGACTTAATTTCTGACAAACACACCACTCTAACCAGGTTCCCACTTGGTAGGCTCTTTGCCAGACAGTAGTTCCTCTAATTTTTAATCCAGCCATGGTCCTAACATCTACGAAACATCAGTAGTTAGGACGTGATACCATAACTCTCTGACAATGTGATAACATACTCTCTGACGATGTGATAACATATTCTCTTACATTGTGATAACATACTTTCTGACAATCTGATAACATACTCTCTGACGATGTGATAACATATTCTCTTACATTGTGATAACATACTTTCTGACATTGTGATAACATACTCTCTGACGATGTGATAACATACTCTCTGATGATGTGATAAAATACTCTCTGACGATGTGATATCGCAGTCTCTGACGATGTGATAACATACTCTCTAAAGTTGACTTGTACTGTTTTTATCTGTACTCTTTTTTATCTTTGCACTCACCGGTTGTTATGTTAAATTGAATTCAAAACTTTTTTCTGGGCTAAAATACACGAAAAAAAAAGACACTTCTTTTTATTGTATGTTTGTGTGTGTTTTTAAAGTAATGTTGCTAACTATATTATTTTACGCTATGTTTATGTAAAAAAAGATACTTTTCTTTATTGTATGTTTGTGTGTTTATTTTTTCCATTTCAGTATACTGTTGCTAACTCTGTTATTTTTAATATCACATTATGTTTATGTATCTAAACATTGTAAGAAAGTGTATGTTTGTATGTTATAGAGTTGGTATTGTTAGTATGCATGTCCATTTCTCTATATGTGTTTATCTACAGTTTACAAAGTTTATATTTATATGGCATATTCATTGCTTCTATAGGAATCAATGTGTTTGTGTTTGTTTTTAATATGTATTTGTTTATCAAACATGAAGTCCGTGTGTTTATATGCATAAATAATTAATACTTTTTGTTTGTTTGTTTACTTGTAATTTAAATATATATTTTTATTTATTTGCATTTAGAGAGATCTCCATCCTCAAGCCTCACTTCACTGGGAGCACTGCCATACCTGGAGTGAGTATGTCGAGCCTGTACAATGTGCAGTACTACAGAATACAGTAATAATACTGGAAAGTGATGGCACACTTCACATCTCTACTGACCTTCACTCATGGACTACTACTGATGCACCATATGCATGGTCGTCCCTAACTACCTACCAGTCTAAGTTTGTATTGGTTGGTAGATATCAACCCTCCACTCTCAATCCCTTTACCCTCGAACCCACTAACTCTCTGTTGACTAGTACTACTGGTCTAGACTGGAAGCCATCGCTACATGCCATGCCTACTGGTCGCTCCTTCCCATCATCAGTTAGTGGAGGATCACCAGAGGTCCTGGTCGTGGCTGGTGGGGAGGGCTCATCTGAAGAGGAGTTGGATGTTGTGGAAGTTCTACTCAACGACCATTGGATGACTGCAGACTCACTTCCTTCTTCATGCAGTGACATGCGATCAACATTCCATGAAGGCAACTTCTACTTCACAGGAGGATATGGCAAGGAGGAGATTCTATTTATATGCACTTTAGAGTCTCTAGTAGCATCTGCTAGTAATGGCAGGACAACTCCACTAACAATATGGAGGACAGTAACCACATCTACTCACACCTACACTATCGCTTCTTCCTTATCGAATCTAATTGGCATGGATACAACATATTCTAATGTTAGAATTTATTCCAACAAGACAGAGAAGTGGATTGAGACTACTAGTGAGGGAGATGGACCAGGTCAGAAGGATAATTATGGATTGATAGCTACTGCAGTCTTGTCTACTGAACAGTTAGTGGTTGCTGTTAAAGATGTAGTGTATAAAGTAACTCTGCCAGGTTAGTGTATGCAAATAGAAGCTTCTCTCTAGAAGAAAGTATGATATGTAATTATTAGCTGAGAATGTCTGAGCTAAATTGCAGCTGGTGCACTGGCAGCTGCTTCTACTGGCTTAGCTCCAGGCTATAAAACCAGCTGCCCACACTCCTAGTGCTGGAGCCAGCTGAGGGTAGAAGCATAGGAGTGTGTGGGTTATTGTAGAGTAAAACCTGTGCAACTATATCACTTGTAATTATAGGGCTACTGTGAACTCACAGCTTTAGGAGCAACAATCAAGTTTTGCTTTATTAGCTAGAAGTCACTACATAAGGCATCAATGCACAGGAGTGTGTGAGCTATTACCAGTGTGAATAATAAAAGTTGTGTCAAGAGTCATTAGTGCATATGCAATAGGAGAGTTACATAGTTTAAGAAAGGGGATATTTTCTTTGGAAACCACTTCATTTGAGCAAGAAATCCCAGTGTCTCTATCAGGTTTTGGGTTCATTAAAGTAGTTCTCTTTACTATCTGTTCTCAAAAAAATGGACTTATTTTTTATTTTATGTGATAGATGACTACAAGTATGAAGAAGCATACAAACACTTCATTGTTTCCAAGGAGGTTCTGGAGCTTCCGTCTTTAAAGCTTATGTTTCTTGGTCCACCACGACAAGGCAAGACTACAACTCGCTGTCGCGTTACGAAAGAGATCATAGATCTTATGTCAGCCAAAGAAGAGGAACAGATTCATGGCAGTACAGGCACAGTGGAGTGTTGTTCTAATATGCTAGTCCAAGGCACGTCTGATACAACTACAGCAGATAAGGGAACACACTGGACCATTGTACAGAATCTCACTGAGGAAGCATCTCTACTCCTTCATAGTCTTAGAAAAGGTCTGGAGACTAAATTCACTTCTGAGACTGCAGCTCTTCCCCATGGAGATATTGCAACAATGGCAGAGGTCAGTCAGGCTAGCAGTACAGAGCAGTCTCACCTTGTGGAAAAACCACCACAACCAACATCGAAGCAGTCCAGACAAAAGAAATCCTCACCTCTCTCACCAACACATGTCCAACTAGCCGATCAGATGGTAACATCACAAGATTATTCTGAAATAGCTGCCATATACGAGAGAGTTTCAAGGCAACCACAGTTTGCAGAAAATATGAAGCATTCTTTCAAAGCTTTCTTGAGAATGGAGGACACTGGAGGGCAGCCTGAGCTGATGGACATGCTACCAGCACTCACCACAGGACCTGGCCTCTACTTGCTATTCTTTAGCTACAAGTTCAAGTTAGACGAGGAGTATCGAGTCTTTTATCAGAGAGCTTCAGGAGAGACAACTGCACTAGAAAACTCTGAGTTTACTCTGCAAGAAATGCTTTTGCGTACCCTGGCCAGTATATCTTGTTTCAGTTCCTCTGCCCATCTTCAACCTCTACCGGGAGCAGGCAACTCGTCCATCATTGGTGAGATTCTGGAGTCCTCCAAATCAGTAGTGTATATAGTGGTACTCACAAAGACCAAGTTTCTGAGCAAGACATCACTACAGTCGACTCACAGCTTCAAAGGGTGATTCGAGACACAGACTTCTACAGGAAGGACATAGTGCAGTTCTGCTCACAAGACAAGCTTGTTGTTTCTTTGGACAACATGAAAGGCGGAGTAGAAGAAATCCATCACTTGCATCAGCTATTGGAGAATGTCATGGAGAAACACTTTAAGAAGCTGAAGATTCCAGCTGTGTGGCTTCTGTTCAGCTTGTGTCTTCGCATGAGAGAGGTGAGGACAGCCAGCCTGGAGACCTGCTTGGCCTTGTCCAATGCCTTCAATATGACACCCTACGAGACCAAAGTAGCCCTGTGGTTTCTTCACCACCATGCCGGTGTTCTGATGTACTTCCCCAGTGTGCCTTGTTTAGAAGACCTGGTCATCATAGACATCCAGATAGTGTATGACAGTATCACTGGTGTCATTCTTGAAGCAATGAGCTTTGATAACGTAGGTAAGGCTACAGCTGAGAGATTCAGGAAGACAGGTCGATTCACTATGAAAGATTTGAAATCGGCTACATCTAAAATTTCAGGAGATGTCATTCCACCAGAGCAGCTGGTAGCTTTGCTTGCACATCTTCACATTATAGCTGAGATTGTGTCAGTTGAATATTCTAAGTCAGTCTTAGAAGAGGAGAAAGAGTACATCATACCTTGCGTGTTAGAAAACACGAGTGCAAAGGAACTTGACCTATTTCACAAAGAATCCTGTAGATCATGTTTGATGGAGCCTCTCTTGATGTACTTCAGTAGTGGGTTTACTCCTATGGGACTCTTTTCTGCTTCTATGGCTTGTCTCGTATCTAACAAGTCCTTCACTTTCATCAGAGAAGGTGTCAAGAAAAACATGGTGACCTTTTTGTACGGATCCAATTTAATTCGTGTAACATTTGTATCTCTATCTAAATATTTTGAAGTTGTAGTTTCATGCGATCCTACATTCCAAGACTCCATTCATCATGAATGTACTGCTTTAAAACAAGAAATAGAGGACACTCTAAATAAAGCCAGTTCAAGAATGAACTACAACAGCTCCATGGACTACCAGTTTGCCTTTGACTGTCGTTCACATGAAGGAGGGAATCATCTCGGGGTCGTTGATAGAGTACACACTGTCCCAAAAGTCATGAAATGTCTCTGCAATCCAGACAGCCCACAAGCAGTTGTACTTACCAATAGACACCTCATTTGGTATGGACAGGTATGTAGAAATAGACTATGTATTCTGACTTGTATTTACTAACTCTCATTTATTTTGTATTAGAAATACAAAAACAAAGATCCTGCAGTAGAAATCTCTGAAAGTAAGTCAAGTTGTTATTTGTATTTAGCTAGTATTATTGAAAATGTTTTATTATTAGGTGGCAACAACTTGAGTATATTTCTGAGAGTGTATCCTGACTTGGTCCACTCAGTGACGCCTTGTGTTGTGACAGTAGCTGATCACTGCTACAGTGAAGAACTCATATCTCCTGACATGTATGACCAGCTCCTTCAACGTCAGAACTGGATTGATGTACAGAAGACAAGGAACCTTCTGAGTAGCATTCGTACAGTCTTATCATCTAGACCTGCTGCCCTCAAGAAGTTTGTTACTGTATTGTCTCAAGTGGACTATTGTAGACAAGTGGCAGATAAAATACAGCAACGACTCTAGTAAGTATGTTTATTGTATTGAATTGTTACTATTATTATTATTATTATTATTATTGTGTTACAGTCCCGAGTATGACGAGGAGAAGATGAGAGTGAAGAGAAGGAGAGTGGATTAGAGTAGAAGAGTAGAAAGAGACTGAGAATCCAAGTGAACAGATTACTGTATGTTATGTGTGCTAGAATTGTGGATTAAACTGTCAGCACTTCATTGAGAAAGCACAATGTTGATTTCACAGTATTTACTGGCATTGTTTTATATCTCATACTTTAAACATTCAAAATTATATTTTAAATTGGCTCCTGTTAGGTGCAGGCCGAAAGCCGCTTGCACGCGCGTTTAAGTTCCTGGAAATCACGTGACAGTTTAGCAGGCGTGGCTCTAGGCTGCTGTGTGGTAATGGTCGCATATCAATATCATGCACTTTAATAACTTCGTCCGGTAATGATCGTCATTTATAGCACGCGCGTTTAACGTGTGCGGTTCGCCTGGCCATATGGAATCAATGAAAATGAATGATGTACAATGTATGATTAGTTCAAACATAAGATAAATTACATTAAAAAAATTTTTTTCATGGTAAAGTTTTAGGCAGGTGTGATTCTTGTTTTAAGTCCAAAAAAAGTACGAAGTATTGCCGCATCCAGCACAGTCACCATGAACAGCAGGCAGCACCATGTTGTTCTTGCTTTGAACAGGCTCTCTCAGCCACTCACTGTCGCATAACACTTGGCCATCTGGAGGAAGGTGCATACTGGATGACGAGGAATCTGCAGAAAAGTGATAAAGTGCCATCATGTTACTTTGATTTGTCATCAGTTACTTTCACAACACATAATACTAACATTGAAACCGATCCCACATGCAGTATTTCCCATCTTGGGCCCCAATGTCCCCAGGACTATGGTGAAGGTTTTTTACTGAATTACACTGCTGATAAGTGGGAGCTATGGAGAAAATGCTTTGAAAATCAAACAGGGGCCATTCTCAAGTTATCTACTAGTAGTAACAAAAACAAGGAATCTAACTGTGGAGTGCTAAAGAAAGGGACAGACATCTTTACGTATAAAGTTAGCTGGAGGCAACAGTACACTTGTTTTCGAGGAGGGAACCCACGTCATAAAACTAACGCCTCTAAAAATCCAAGAAATGCCCCAGGATCTAGAATAAGTGGATGTCAAGCAACACTGAATGTCAGACTACTTAAGCTAGAACACACAGCTATTCTTCATATACATTTTCCTTTAGCAACAGCTCACAACGGGCATTCACTCAAGTCTCTTGCTGACATGCATGCATACCAACCTCTCCCAGAGATAGCTGAAAGGATAGAATCCTTGGTTTGCAACAGCCATTTAAACCAAATCAGCCTAAAATTGTCACTCAAAGAATGGGTACACAGAGAGGTGATTCCAAAGCATATGAAAAATGGCATACTTGAGGAAATGCCCAATGAGTTTGATCGTCGCTACTACCCAACCACCCAGGACCTAAGAAATATAACAAAGGGAGTCATCAACAAAATCAGAAAAAACACTTTTGACCAAGATGCCCTTGAAATACTGTTACATGATGAAGTCAAAAGAGACAACCAGTTTCAATATTTCCTTCGAAAATACCAAGATTTTGAAGATAACGAAGTTGAAACGTAAGAACTAACACAATAAAGGAAACCCAGAATCTCATTTTCACCCCCCAATCAAACAGTTCCCTTTCCTGTACAAAAAGTTACTTCCTTCGCACTCACACCGTCAGTTTACTAATCACCTTGCCTAACAAATGCCTCCTCCCTCCTCATAGGCAAAATGTAACCCTATCTATAGCAAGACCTTTTCCCCACTACAAACTACCCACTTCCCATAACTTATGTGTTTACTCCTCCTACGCAAACACAGCAACACAAGTGCTATTTTTTTAAAATTATTTTTCATTTATTGTCTAATATAATAGGGTTAAATAGCTATATTGGAAATGGAAATATACACGAAATAACAACAACAACAAAATACTGTTTCTCTTAGGATGTTAAGAGTTTGCGGCCACATTTTTGACATCATCCATTAATAATGAAACAGTTTTAAGTTGTGGAAGTTCAAAGCTATTGCTAGGTGCCTCTAGTCCACTAATTAGATTGATTCCATAAGCAATTGAAGCATTCATAGTACTTAATCTGGGTTCCTTTCAGCTTTTCACCAAGGGGGGGGGAGAAATTAGATAATGTTAATTTTGAGGGGGCATACAAACAAACATTACATTCTAACAGGAAGGAGGATTTGGTAGAACTTGGAGTACTACCCTTCAGCTCACAAGAGAAAAATTTAAAACAAAATTACGTGTTTCATTAAGTTCATTACAATCAACAGACAGTACTAAATGCGACATGACATTTATGGGTATATAATACTTTATTTATGTGCATTATTTTCTCGCTTTCAACCCTTGAAAATATATATGTACCAGTATAATACATCTCTAAGTATGACATTCTTATGACTGTGTGTAACAGAAGCACTCCCGAGGACCTTTCACCTCCCGAGGATCTTTCACCACATAACTATTCAGCTACTGACCACAACAGCACCACCACAAGTAGTGTTGAAAATTCATTTCTCTTAGTTCTACAAACAAATAGCCAAAAGGATCATATGAAGAAGTATGGCAACAGCATAACACTAATGGATGCAATTTATCGCACAACTAAATACGGATTTCCTTGCTTTTTTCTGACCGTAAGAACATCCATTGGAACTGGCATGGTCATTGCAACCATCATTCCTCAACATGAGAATGAGGACATGATCACTGAAGGTCTCAGCATTCTCAAGCAATGGAATCCTGAGTGGTCACCTAAATATTCAATGACGGACAAGAGTGATGCTGAGCTTAATGCCATAAAAACAGTATTCCCATCAACCATTCGTCTTTTGTGCGATTTCCATCGAGCACAAGCCTGGGAAAGATGGGTGAATAAAGGCATGAATGGCGTACAATATCAACACAGAAATGAAATTCTCGAACATCTTAAAAGTTTAGCATATTCCACATCAAGTAAGTTTTACATACAATGGTCAGAACTACATGTGATAGACAAACGTATTATCAAAAAACTAAGCAAACTAAATTCACAGCATACAGTTACCATCTGAAAATAGAGCAACAACTTGGTAATTTTTCATTAAAATCCATTTCCTAAATCTGATCACTAATTATTTAATCCCTACACTGACGGATTTCTGACCAAAATATTTTTTTTCCTTATTTTACAATGCCACAATTCGGTAAAACAAAAATGTATACTATAGCTTCTGTCAAGAGCCTGCAATACAACCATTCTAAAGAGCAATTTATAATGACTACAGACAGTAGAACATGGTTAAAACAATCCGACTCACATATAACCCTTTCACCGGTAAATCTTTATCAGGCACAAGAAAAGTTATAACAAATCATAATATATCAACAAAAGAGAAAATTACCTAGCAACTATGCTGCATACAGAAAATAAAGCTGAGGGGGAGGGGGGGGGGGCAAAATGGGATTTTAGAGATTGTAGGGGGGGGGGGCAGGCAAGCTTTATGACACCTTTTGTGAATATTTTACCGTATCACACTTCTAATTCTAAGAATAGCAATTGCAAGAAAAAAAGACATGTGAGTAAAAAAGCTAATGTTTCAAATAGCATGGAATACCTAAAAAAATCAGGGATATACACCATAGTGGCAGGACAGGCAAAGCTGTCAAGTAAGAACTATAATAATAATAACAATAATCATAATAATCATAATAATAATTGTCATAATCATAATAATTATAATCATATAATTATAATCATAATAATCATCATAATAATAATATTGTTATTCAGGGATTTATACCAGATTTTTGGCTGGGGTAACTACAACATGTGTACCAAAAAAAAAATTATTTAGGCTGAAATTTCAAACTTCCATTAAGTCAGACGTATCAGTTTGTGAACTTTTTACAAAAGCAAGCCATGAATGAGAAACAAGTTCAGAGCTAGATAACTAAATTTTATATCTATGTAATGCCAATATTTATACTGAATACAGAGACCCAGTTTGACGAAGTTCTTTGTATTATAAAGGCTCAGAATTGGTACAAAGACAATTTGAAACTTCAAAACTACCTGGATAATGAATGGCTCAGCTGCACTGAAGTAAGCAAGTTATGGAAGTATATATAGTCAGTATATGTGTCTGTTCATGAGAATAGCTTGTATTATGCAGCCCCAACATGTTTTTCTAAGCTGCACTCGGTTGAGTGATAAGCTTCAACCGACACTAACATATTCATGGCACTAAACTATTCCTCTTAGGCTCTTTTAGCACTTGTTAATCCTTTAACAATGCTGATTAATTGGCTTCACCTGGATTTCCAGTGGATAATCACTATACATATGCAGGGTTTTTTTTAGGGGGGGGCAGGGGGGGGCATTCGCCCCCCCTAGAGGATTTTGTGCCCCCCCTTGAGCATTTGAAATGAAATTTCATTATTCTAAATAGACCTGTGTGACTATGTACTGCATTTTTTTAAATTATTATATCCATTAGTCTAATTATTAGGCAACAAACAATTTTATTTAAGCAAAATATAAGTGTATTTATACAGCAATACGTTTATACAGCAATACATTTATACAGCAATACGTCTAGTCTTTCTGTTCCAAATATCGATTACACTTTCTACAATGTCATCTGGAAGTTCTTCAGGCATTTCTATTGCTATCCTCATCAGGTGAGCTAGATTTTGTTCTCCAAGACGACTCCTTAGCCTTGTTTTGATCATCTTCATTTGGGAGAAGCTTCGTTCCACAGATGCTGTCCCAACAGGAATCGAAAGGCACACCTTGGCAAGGTCACTGAGATGGGGAAACATCTGTACAAGCATGCTGTTGGTAGCTAATTCCATCAGCAATTTCGTATTGTCTTCCTTAGGCCGAGTAGTGATGTATCTTCGTGAATGTCACCCACTCTGTGCGAATGTCAGAGGAAACTAAAGCTGGCACGGTAAATTCCTCTCCCTCTACTGACTTGGCTGCAAGTTCCTTGCCGTAGTGGTCCTCAAGAACACCAAGGAATTCATCCCCATATGACGACAGATCAGGAGAGTCTTTTTGTGGTAGCTTTGAAGAGTCAAAGATACTAAATGATGCTACAATATCTTGGGAAGAAAATCTCCTCGAAATATTTTCTTTCAAGTCAGTGACGAAGGGTTTAGCCACTTTATCTTGAAAGGAAGTGATAGATTCAGAGTCAATTATTGCGATAGCTTGAAGCTCATCTTGGGCATCTAGTAGCTCCAGCACCCAATTTGCAGCAGGTAACAAAGATTCATGAAGAATTTGCAGAGTAGAATCAACCAAACCAGAAATAGCGGTCAAGTCGAGCTTTTCTGCTTGAAGACATCTGCTTAGTTTAGCAACTTGGGGCAGCACGAAGTCAAGGAGGTAGATTGCCATCACAGTAGACTTCTTTGATAGAGATTTGTTGAGCCCCAGTGCTTCTGGCTCATGTGTTTGCTCATAGAAGGTCTCAAGAGCAATCACAATGGAAGCATAGCTCTTTTTCACTGCCTTGACACATTGTTCATGAGCTAACCAACGGGTGTCGGACGGTTTGGTGACCTTCAGTTCAGGTAGGTCAAGCACACGCTGTACACTCTTCAGGTGTTCTGCTCTTTTGGGAGAGTAGTGAAAAAAATTTCCATAGAGTGAGCAATGTCTTGTAAACATGCTCAATTCCAGGAGTGTGGTTTGCAGCTTGAACACAAGCAAGTTGGAGTAAGTGGCAATGGCAGTGAACATAGAGAGCTCGAGGAGAATTCTTCTTGAGTCTCGCCTGGACTCCAGTTCTGACTCCAGAAAACGTTGCTGCTCCATCAAACCCCATTCCGACAAGCTTAGTAGGCTGAATACCCTTCTGCTTGAACCAGTCAGTCAAAGTGGTATAGATAGATGCAGCATCAGTTTTTTCCAATGGAATGGTGTCAAAAAAATGTTCAACGGGTTCTCCATTTTCCTCCCAACGAAAACAAAGAGAAAGCTCTTCGATTGTTGATATATCTGTGGATTCGTCAGCCATCACACTATAGAAAGGAGCCTTGCGAAGGCGTTTGAGCTGAGATTCTTCTACCCACAATCCCAGTGCCTCCAGAAAATCGGAAACAGAATCTGTAGAGGTGTAGGTAGCATTTCTTGCAGATTTTTCAGTAAATTGTTTTAAATCATCACCACAAGACACAATCAAATTAACCAGAGCAGCAAAATTGGTGGTGTGAGGAATGTGATTTCGTGCAAGGAAGTGAGTACATCGCAAAAGTGCCTTAATTCCTGTTTCTGATCCTCTGCTCTTCTGTGACACTCCGCAGTTGCTCTAAAATGGATACTTCCTTCTTAGTAGCCAGCAATTCAGCTTCGGAACGGCGAATGTGAGTATCACTCTTTGCATGGGCACGCATCTTCTCAACCGCTTTTTTCCAATTTTTAAATGGCTTTGTAATCCATGCTCCACCTGTCTTTTGAGAAGGATGATGATCGTACTTTCGACAAGTTTTGCAGAATGCTCCGCGGTAATTTTTATCATATTCTAACCAAAGAAACTGCTTTTCCCACTTTTTGTTGTACTTCCGCTGGCCTGATTTTGTTCTATACTTCGACTTAGCTCTATAGTTAGCCGTGCTGGAAAGACTTCTTTTAGTTGGAGGTGGCTCTAGGCTTTGGCTATCAGAAGACAATGGCTCCTCATCTTCACTGCTACTACTAGTAGATGCTGGTGTAGAAGACTGCTTTGAAGTGCTTGCACTAAAGTAATGCCGAATATCCATCTTCTCAAGACTTCTTGAACTAACTAACTAAGCTACCAAGCACAGACTTATATAGGCTGACAGGGTTGTGCCAGCATTTGCAAGCACAACTGTTGTGGTTGTGCTTGCAAGTGCTGGCCTGGCAACTGTCTCCAGTTTGTGTACAGCTATTGCAGGTGCAAACAATCATAAAAAGGTGTCAATATGACATGTCAATTACATTACTTTTCACCCTTTTTTGCAAGGTCACTGCTATTCAAGCTGGATCATGCAGGCACACACACACTTAAGCAGGCACACACACACTTAAGCAGGCACACACACACTTAAGCAGGCACACACACATTAATAATTAATACAGGCACACACACAATTAATGCATGCACTCTGACACATGCATGCCCCCCCTTGCTAACAAAAATCTCTATTTTGCCCCCCCTTAGCAATTTTTCTAAAAAAATCCCTGCATATGTGTACTATGTATATGCACTACCGTATAGCCGGAAATATTGACAAAGAATTTAATTTGGTGATGTGGCGGTTTTGGTCCTAAATAGCCAATAAATAAATAGTCAACAATGTTCCTCTTGACGATTGAAGCTACCTGATCTCAGTGTATAACCAAACTTAAATCCGTCTATAGCATCTCAATGGCAAATAGTAAAATATAAATTCCATCAATAATTCTGGCTATACGGTATGCAGGCTTTTGTATACAAATATTTAAACCATATGCAGTAGAAAGTCAGTTATTCGAACAATTGGGTCCGAGCAGGCATGGAACACGCTCATTTTCAGTGCTGGTGCCAATTTACATGCTATTTAATAATTTGCTATATTATTAAGCAAAAATAATAATGTGGCTGTATAACTGTTTTTTTAACTTGTCCGACATTCAGAGTGGAGGGGCTAAACCCTACCAGCTCTAGTGGTTGCTCTGGCTTTGCCAAGCCGGGTGGTGTCAGATAAGTGAAGTGCTCAGATTACTGAACAACATAATAAAAAGTTTAGTAGAGCACTACCTAAAGGATGCAATTTTATGCTCGCTCATGCTGCTAATATATTTTGAGTGTTTGGTTGACAGACCCTTTTAAATAACTGACAGTCAACTATTTGACTTTGTACTGTACAGTGAAACCTCTCTAATTCACACTCCAAACTTTAGAGCAATTCTATTATTTAGGCAGCTAAAGCAGGGTAAATGAGTGGGTGATTTAACCATTTAGTGACCCTTCCCAGCAAAATTATTTTAAAATACAATATTGATTTAATGAGATACAGGCACTATCAGAGTTGCAGGCATCCTTTGGTCCCAAAGAGCCCAAATAAAAACAACTATTATATGTACATTATTGTATATGCCCATACCGAAGAACACAATATGATAGGATAATTAATGAAAATGTGTGTAAATGTTCTTTGTGTTTAGCTATGGGCCCACTATTGCCGGCAAAGCTTTCATAATCAAGTGGACACCAATAATATCACAGAAGCATTTAACAATGTGCTACGACGAAGGTACCTTCCACTTCGACAAGATACAACCGTGCATGCATTTGTGCAAATTCTGACTGAGGTCGCATTCCCTGAACTAGAGAGCAACTACGTGCAGTCCATCATTAAACAGACTCAAGCCTATCGTAAACCACGTTATGACATACCGTTGTATTTAGAAGGAAGACCTAACAAAATACAGAGCCTCTGCATGCTCAATATTGAACGAGCAAAACTTATCACCAAAAAAGATATTCATGAAGTTCAAAGAGGAATATTTGAAATCAAGTCAAAAGGCACAAATATATGGAGCATAAATGTCACAAGTGGGAAGTGTACTTGTCCGGCATTTGAGTCGAGTCACACTCCATGCAAACATTTCTTCGCAATATTTCACCACTACCCATCATGGAGTTGGAACGACTTGCCCGCAAGTTTGACAGAATCTAATCACATGGTTCTTGACATCATTAGTGAACCACCCACTAATGATATCAGCACTAACTCGCCACTAGTCACAGTTACCACCAATAGTAACAGTCAAGAGCTGCCTGGAAAAACTAAGACAACCGCCAATGTGATATACAGGCTACAAAAAAATATTGAGGAGACAGTGGCCAGATGTCGAACACTAGCTTTTTTTACTAGCGACGTTACAGCTCTTGAAAATGCGTTAGCACACTGTGAAGCAGCCAGAAATACACTAGCAACATCAGCAATATCAACACAAGACAATCTTCCTCCAATTATTACTGCAATTGAAAAGGCTGGAGTGGAAGATTTCAAGAAAACTAGTAAACACTTTCACCGAACCAGTATTAAACACCAAGCATCCACTAGGAAAGTCCGAAAAACAACTGGTAGGGCAAAGGTCATGAAAGAACCATTACTAAAGGGATGCAATACTATAGTTGGCCGACCTAAACTCAAGAAAAAAAAAATTAGAAAAAAGTGCTTTCCAAGACAAATATCACAGATAAACAGAGAAAAATTCATAAAAGCAACAAGAGTGTTACGAAAAGGTACGTGAATTCAGTACAAACATTACTTCAACCCCCAGGGTAATTATTTTTTACCTACGTATGTTTGTTGAGCAGATTTAAAAAAAATAATGAGAATATTTAGCATCTAACAAACAAATGAGACATACTAACTAATAATTAACAAGGTTTTACATTTTGCCACCTAAAATTTTGGACGTCACTCAGGTTCAACAAATTGTTACATAAGATTTCTCAATGGCTCCACTCAGCTAGTTAAATCTATATTTTTAATTAATTTTTTTTCTCGAAAAATGATTACTTTAAAACAGTGATAAGAAGGAATTTTAGAGTGCCTCATACTCAATTTCTGTAACAATATTATTGCAGCACGACAGACAGCTATTCAGCAAACTTCTACACACAAAGTAACTGCATCAGAGTTAATGGAGGTAATTATATAAAAAAAAAGAATATGTATATCACAAAGAGATGTAATATATTTTATCCCTCACACTATCTCATATACTCACTTCACTTGTAGGGACTGACCAGACCATTCTCTCGCTTTGTAAAGCTGGATCCCACCATCTCTGATCTTTCAATTCCAGAACTAAAGAAGAGAATACAAGATGAGCAGATAAGAAAGAGTACGAAAAAGGGCCAAATAAATTAAATATGGTTTCTGCCCAGTGGGAAGAATGGGACATGGAAAAAGCCAATGTGATTTTTTTTTTGATTACTCAAACATGCTTCGTTATTCATAGCCAGTGAAATGTCCCAACAATACATGAACTACCTTATAGCTCAAGCAACTATTTGTGCCGCGATTGGTAATAATATTAGAATGTTGAAAGTCAATTGACATCAATATACGTAGTAATAAACTTATGTAAATTACCACGTCGAGGAAAACTAGATGTTTTTTTTTTGTTAATGGCATTATGAAACCTCACTCATTGGGCATTAAATAAATCCAAATAAATACTTTAGCAAGTCATATTAACTGTTTAGAATTGCACTTATTAATGCAAAATGAAAGCAGAAAAAAACATCAAAATTATTAAAATTTTCAAAAAAAACAACAAGTGATAATTGTTATTAACTTGTGTCAACATACTTACACATATCTTTATACACTTCAGGTAATGCAACAAGGAAACAAAGTGGTGTCTCGTCATGTGATTGTGCTGGATGTACTAAACAAAACTGCGGCAAATGTAAGATGTGTTTGGATATGCCAAAATTTGGTGGCAAGAGTAAAAAGAAACAGAAGTGTTTGCTAAGGAGATGTGAATTGTCCACTAATGCAGTGTCAATCGTGTGCACTAAACAAGACATTGAAACACTTCTTCCCTCCAGGTGGCTCAATGATAGGGTAAGTAATACAAAACAATGTGGTGTGCTTTATTAACAATATTCAGAACTATGCCCATTCATAGATGACAGTGTAATGGCAAGAAAACACGTTACATAATAAGTTGGTGTGCAGATAAATAGTAGCATAAGAAAAGAGTTAGGCTAGCCAAACAAAATGTTAATTTATGGGATGTATTGGTGCACCGGAAGTAGGTCCAAATTTGTAAACACATCTGTATTTTTCTAACAGATTATAGATCGTTACTTCAAGCTACTCATTGACACATACAACACTGAGAATGAGGGCTACATACATGCTTTTAGCTGCCACTTCTACACAAAAATGGCAAATGTGGGATTCAATAAAATGAGTAGATGGACCAAGAAAGTAAGTTCAATGTCACAAATTAATAAACAGTTGTTTTTTGGTAGTTGCTCTTTTTTTTTTTTTATTCTTTTTTTTTTTTAAATAACTCAATGTAGGTTGACTTATTCCATGCACAAATGGTACTAATTCCCATTCACCTTGGTGCTCACTGGGCAGTTGTTTTTGTTAATCCTGGATCAGATACTATTGAATATTACGACCCCATGCAACAAGAAAATGGAAAATGCTTATGCCTCATCAGGTAAATACTCTCTCTCTCTCTGGCTTTAAGCTGCATGCACATGTAATGACTGTTATATAGAAGCTTCTTGAACTGGGAAGAAAGCGAAGATGATGCAATAAAATCACGGTCATGGAATGTATCATCAGTGAAGGTAGTGTTACAACAGGTATTAATAGTATGTCATCACATCATAACTTTTATACAACAGGGAATACCACAACAAATGAACAGTTACGACTGTGGAGTATTCGTCTGCATGGTAAGTAAATGTTATAGTATCAAGAAAGTGTCACAAACTCCTGTATTTGCAGTATGCTAGATGCAAAGTACTGAAAACACCTATGCTATTTTCTCAAGTAAGATCATCGTCAACCTCATGTTGATTAATATTATTTTATGAATATTTCTAGGTACATATGCCAGCAATCCGGACACATATACAGCAAGAGATATCACATGGAAATTTAATCACTTTACAAGTGCAATAAACTTGACACAAGCCATTCTGTCAAAATTAGTTTTAGTGCTATTGTTTTGTACCAACACATTTGTGATTTTTTTTTATTCCTGTCATGTACACAACACTTGACATACCTAAAGCGTAGACACGTCACTGACAGGCACAAGCCGCTAACACACACTCCGCTCGTTGTAGTGACTCCGCCATCCCACCACAGCCTCTTCTCTTCAGATCGATAAAACACACAGCTTAAATTCAAGTCTCGTGAGTGAATAGGGGAATCCCAACATTTAAATTGATACAATGACATCACTCTGCAAAGACCACGCACGCGCTAAGCGGCTTTCGGCCTGCACCTAATCGTGTTCAATTGAGATTTCAGATATATATATATATGTATTTATTAGGTACTGAACAGAGCCTGATAACTGTTGCCACATAGAAAATGCATTAAAGTAAACAGGATGTGGCTTAGGGCAATATTTTTCCATATCACCTGTGTTCATAGTTATTACGTTGGGTTATTACGTCCCTCTAGGTAAATTTCTTGTTACCAAGGTATTCGCCCATGAGCAGTACCTAATAAATTTATTATCCATTGGATACCCGAGAATATCACTCGTCTGATTGGCGGTATTTACGCTCGTGCCTGTGGCACTTGCGTAAATACTAAGCCAACAGACTCGTGATATTCTCCTGTATCAAATGAATAATTTGGCGAGCGAGCGTAGCGAGCGAGACACTTACAGGGGTAAAAATGAAAAAATCGGGGATGTTTGTTTATTTATTTATATTTATACCATGGTTCGTTCAAACCGTCCAATCAGATTTCTCAATTCGGGGTGAATAAATCACTTATACACCGCCTAGGAGGTGAATATTTTTTGCCCGTGGCCTAGAATTACGATCTGTAGCTAAGCGAAGCGGCGACCAATGAGGCTACAGAAAAAAAGGTTGTTATGCGTTTCTTATAGCCTAGAGCCATGGTACAAGTCGGTTGCACCGCTCGGTGCGCGGTCGGTACGGGATTTACACTATCCTCGGGCCTTCGGCCCTCGGTTGTGTAAATCCCATACCGACCTCCACCTCGTGATGTAACCTATACATATGGACGTACTTATGTCATTTTGTACTTTGACCCTTCGTATTTTTGTGTTCGCTCAGCGTTCGACCCCGTCCCAAACTTCACTAAACAGAATCCTCCGGTTTAGCGACCATTACCCGTATCACCTTAGAAATTGAATTGTTTACGGCTTTGAATTGTTTTGCGGTGCAGTTAAAACTCAAAATCTAATGGGAGCTCCATTTCTATTTGAGTTAGTGGCGGTGGTAAGCTAATACGCTATTTGTCACAGTTATAAGCCCTACTCAACAGTATTTACTTAAAAATGCATTGTCCACTAGACGAACCACGAAGGTAAGTCTTGGTAGGTATGTTCAGTTGTGTGAAAGTATTGTGCGTTACAACTACTATTAAGAATATCACAAAGAAATTTTTAAATAACGTGATTTGATTTTGTTGCTTCTTTTTCAATTCAAACTGTTGCGCGGTTACTATGACATTGAAACCCCTTTACCTCATACGTAATTTAAAAACTCGACTTTATTTTAATAGCTTGAGTGTTAGTTGTTAAAATCAAATTTAACAATAGTGTAGTTTAAGGCTCGCTCGCCATTTGTGCTCAAGCACACAACTAGTTTATTTATTTATTGGCGAGCGAGCGAAGCGAGCGAGACACTATCAGGGGTAACTCAATCGAAATTTCGCTATATTTATTGGCGAGCGAGCGAAGCGAGCGAGACACTCTCAGGGGTAACACAATCGAGATTTCGCTATATTTATTTATTTATCTGTTTATGGGGTACGTGAGACCTCTGTTTTCGCCCGCGCTTCTAATTACGTAAGTTAGGTAAAGCGTTCACAGTTCCAGTATTTTTCAATTAACGAGCTCTGAGATTCCTTAGTGGCGGTGGAAAGTCAATGCGCTCTTTGTCATGGTTATAAGCCGTGCGCAACAGTATTTACTTGAAAATACATTGTCCACTAGACTACTGCGAAGGTAAGTCTGTGTAAGTGCATGTCCAGTTGTGTCAAAGCATTGTGTGTTACAACCACTACTTAGCTAAAGAATATCACAAAGAAAACTTTTAAATAACGTGTATTGTTTTGTTGTTGTTTTTTTCCTTCAATCCAAGCAGTTGCAGAGTTGTCACTATGGCACTGAAATTCCTTTACCAAGTATGCGAAATTTAAAAACTGGACCTTATTTTCAGTAGCTTCAGTGTTCGAAGTCAAAATCATTCATATAAAAATAGTATAGTCTTTAGGCTCGCTCGCCATTTGTGCTCAAGCACATCACTAGTTTATTTATCTGTTTATGGGGTACGTGAGACCTCTGTTTTCGCCCGGGCTTCTAATTACGTAAGTTAGGTAAAGCGTTCACAGTTCCAGTATTTTTCAATTAACGAGCGCGGAGAATCCTGCTGCAGACGCAACTTTGTTTCAACCAAAAAGTTTACAGCTACTCTCTTCTTGAAACAATTGTGAAGTCTTTGTCAAGCTGCGCTTCTTTGCCACTGCTTTCGAAGTTTATTCAGGTAATTCTGTTAGTTTAGTCTGGGATCAGAGACTTTAGATTCTCTGATGCTAACTGAGAATGGAAAGGGTTACACTGTGCACTACAGTTAGATGTAATTTCTGTCCTATTTTGCTGTAAAAAGAGTCTGCTCGCTCGCCATGCATTTGCGTTATTCGAGCGCACCACTAGTTTATTTATTTGTATATATGTTTGGACGTACGTATGTCATTTTGTACTTTGACCCTCGCGTTTTTGTGTTAGTTAGGTGGTCGACCCCGTCCCAAATTGCACTAAACAGAATCCTCTGGTTTATCGATTAGTACCCGTATCACCCTAGAAATTGAATTGTTTACGGTTTTGAATTCTTTTGCGGGTGCAGTTCAAACTTGACAACTTAAGGGACTTCCATTTCTATTCGAGTTAGTGGCGGTGGTAAGTCAATGCGCTCTTTGTCATGGTTATAAGCCGTGCGCACAGTATTTACCTGAAAATACATTGTCCACTAGACTACTGCGAAGGTAAGTCTGTGTAGGTGCATGTCCAGCTGTGTCAAAGCATTGTGTGTTACAACCACAAGAATATCACAAAGAAAACTTTTAAATAACGTGTATTGTTTTGTTATTGTTGTTTTTTCCTTCAATTCAAGCAGTTGCAGAGAGTTGTTACTATGGCACTGAAATCCCTTTACCCTGTGCTAAATTTAAAAACTGGACCTTATTTTCAGTAGCTTCAGTGTTAGAAGTCAATAAAAATAGTATAGTTTCTTTAGGCTCGCTCGCCATTTGTGCTCAAGCACACCACTAGTATATATGTATACGTACGTCAAAATATTTCGCCCGCGCTTCTAATTACGTAAGTTAGGTAAAGCGTTCACAGGTCCAGTATTTTTCAATTAACTGGCGCGGAGAATCCTGCTGCAACTTTGTTTCAACCAAAAAGTTTATAGCTACTCTCTTCTTGAAACAATTGTGAAGTCTTAGTCAAACTGCGCTTTTTTGCCACTGCTTTCGAAGTTTATTCAGGTAATTCTGTTATTGTTAACTCTTCATGCCTAATCTCATTGCTATTATTTAGCGATTTCCTTCACAAATCATCTTTACCTATACTCATATATTTTCTCGCTCGCCATGCATTTGCGCTATTCGAGCGCACCACTAGTTATTAGCCATATATTATAATAGCATACAAAGGTAGCTAGTGTATGTTTTCAAGTGGTTTGAATTGGTAGCTAATGGTGGGCCACACAACTAGCAATAACTTGAGTATATTTCTGTATCCTGACTTGGTCCACTCAGTGATGAGGTCAACTTTTTGACTGGATGGCACAGGTGAGGCCAGACTTCTGAATAACATCCATACAGTCTTGTTATTTACACTGTGGTATGTTTACTCATGTTTTGTGTGTGCAATTCCTTGTGGCTGGAGAATTTCTATCCTTCATTCTTTATAAGTTTCATTGGGTGTAGCACGTATTACACTAAAACTTCAATGAATGACCTCTCACAAAGCGACTAACCTCCAAATCATGCACCCACCACTGATTGCAGCTAACTCTACTTACTCCTCTAACTATTTGTCAAATCCTGAGTCTATTTATACTTGCAAATTGTAGTTGTCTTCCTGTAGCTTCACAACTTCACAGCAGCATTTGGTAAAGGGAGTATCTACATAATAATATTAACACTGGAAAAGCACTATATTTTAGTACCCCATGTGTTGTAATTCTCCAAGAGAATTAGAATTGCTACTTTACATGTAAGTATGCATTGCTAAAAAACACTACAGTAGTTGAAAATATGACTGGAAATTCATAGACAATCTTTGCTAAATGCAAGGTCATGTCAACCAAACCTACGTGTATTATATATGAAAAAACAACAACAACAACACGTCAACTGAGAATCTTCTAATACATTGCTACTATTGCTATGTCTTGTGATTTGAGTTGATTTGTTACAGTCTGAAGTGAACTAGTATAATAATACAGGATATTTTGCTACATGGGAGAGACTTGGTATGGATGTTAAAGTTAGGAAACCAAATCAAATTAAAAGAAAAATTCTAAAGAAATAATATAGAATCTTTAAGGAGCATATTTTGTTTAGTTTGGAATTTCTAAGCTCAAATTCAAAATTTGTTTTAATAAGATATTGTAAAATAAAAATATGACAGTCAAGTATTAATTACAAATTTTAATCCTTAGCCAACTTCAATATTCCTTGAGTTCATACACATACACACACACACACACACACAAAAGAACAACAACAACAACATCAAAATTTTAACTAGTACACACAAAGATTTGTATAACCCACAGTTTAAATACACTTCAAAAAGTTTAGAATATTCTTTAGAAAATTATTATGAAGAAACATCCAGCCATTAATAAAATACTCAAAAAGTACTTAATGTGGAGTTGTAAGGGAAACTCATTCTTTACTAATTAATTTATCTTCTACAGCTAACAGCTGCTATTAGGAGCATCTAGGTACATAACAGCTGCAATTTGACTGGCAGTACAGTAGGAATGAAAGATGACCTCTTGGAGCAGGCTGACCTCACTACTATAATTTTACCTGAAAATATTATTCTACATAAAAAATCACACCAACACATACACACAAACAAAAACCCTCTCTCCTCTAAACATCAATAACACAATTTGAAGGGGAAAATTTTTATCAGGCCCGTCTCTGCCATTAAAAAAAGGGTCAGACCAGGAAGTGGGTGTGGTTTCGTCAAAAGTGGTGTAACAAATTAAAAAGTGGCAGTATGCAAGAGTTAAATATGTTAATATGACAGAAAAAAGGCTACAATAATTTAAGTAAATTTTCCAAAAATTTGCATGCGACGTTCATTTTGGCCAATGAAATCATTAGCAATTTCTTTCATTTCCAGTGCATCTGTTAGTCTAGCACCACACAGAAACATGCACACAAAAATTTATAGCTATTTGAAATGTTAAAAATACTTAACAATACACTTACAAAAGCAGCCTCATCTTTTTTGGCAGCAACATGACTTAATTTCACAGCTTTTAAGCATAGAAAACAATGTACGCAATCTTCAGCTTCATTGTAGTGAAGCCAAGTCCACCGATCAAACCAACTAGCTTGAAAACTATGTTCCAAAATTGTCTTCTTCCCAAACTTTCTTTTCGGGAAGTTAAAGGATAACGGCTGATGCGGAGATTCCGGTAAATTATCGAGAAGATTCTTCTCGCGACTCGCTATTATAGTCGATGAAGCCATATCAAGACACTCCTGGTGGAAAGACTAGCGACACTTTACCAACAGAGGGAGGTACGATTTTTTTGTCGACCTTTACCCGGTAACTTATTAAATGTACACGCCCACCTTTTTCAAAAAAAGGTTCGACCAAGGTCGGACTGGTCGGACCATCTACTACGGCCCTGTTTATGGTCATGAACTAATCATAATAGTTAATAATAATAGTGAGATTAATAAGAACTGCAGTTATGGATAACACTCACAAAATATTTACACCTCAAACTGTAACCCGTATGGACATCTAAGAATAGTCACATAGTGAATGAGTGAATAACTTGGCCTCTACTTTCTTGCTACCACAACTAATTTATCGTCCACACAAACACATATTCAAGCCACTATCACAACACACACATATACCCCCCACACATATACACACACCACACACATATGGACACAACCCATGTGGTGTGTGTATACAATATGTACATACACAAATACTCTCTCTTTCCTAAACTAAAATTATTACTATTTCTTATTGAAACAAACTCACCCAGTCCTATTCACATAGCTGCAGTCTTCACATAGTCTATCATAGCTGCAATTTGGGCAACATTCCAAACAGCTGCAATTTGTGAGCTTCATCAATGACCTCTCATGCAGAATGACCTCTAGACTGACCTTACTATAATTAGCTGGAAAAAAATATTCCTCACACAAGAAAGACACAAACACATACACACAACTCTCTATGGTTATAGCTGAAGAGTACAAGCAATTTACACCTCTGCTACAGACCACTAAAATGTGTCACATTGTCCTCTCACATCTAGAATGAGAGTACATATGTACTTGTTGTTACACAACAAGCAATTCTAACCCACTTATTTATTCCACCTAATTCTGACCCTAATTAAATAGCCACTGAAATGACAACTATGCTGTGATTGTTTCATCCTTATTAGGAATCATCAGTATGTTATAATCACTGAAGTCATGGGTGACAGTGTACTATAATAACTTATATAACAATGTAGCACTAAACAATTATAGGATACACCCATAACTTCATAATGATAAACATAGACAATCAGCATTAGTTAGTGTGTGCAATTTTATGGTGATTGGCATGCTTTCTTACCTGTTATACGCTCATTATAAATTTTGATGTATAGTCGGAAAAAAATTCAAATCGTGACACATACACACTCTCCTCCTACATACTGAAATATCATCACACCCACACATATACTCTCCTACTACACACTGAAATATCATCACACACACTCCTAGTATAATTTAGTAGTAATATTAAAATATTTTCAGAGGAAGTTCATAAGCTGTCAGATAGCAGATGAACAGAATTATGAATGATTAAGCTATCCAACTTCTTTGTGAAGCCAAATCTGGATTTGTTGATTGACAAGAAAGCTTTCTAATGGTGCAAACCCTAGATGAGTACCTGCTTAGGTTCAAAAGTTATTCAATTTCTCTTCTGGCCAACTCAACTTGGACATGCTAGGCCTAAAAAGCCAGTCTTAGCTAGGGCAGCTGCTTCATTGTGAGAGGTGGTGTTATTACCACAAACCCATTAGTGATATGACCAAATAAGGTCATGCTGTAACTGGAGTAAAATACACTATAATAACAATAACAGAAAAATAATCATCTCAGGCATTCACTGCTAGTTTTATTTTAAATTACCACTACACCTCTATCCCAAACTAGCAAACCCTAATCTGCAACTGTGACCTCTCTCTTCTATTTCCAACTAATAGCTTTTGTGGGTAATGCCCCCTACCATCATGTCATAATCAAGTGAGCAAATAATTTCTTGTTGCCTAATAAATTATTCTTTGGGTCTGAGATTATTTTGTAATTGCTAGCTAGCTGGTGTATAGTAGTGCTGAGAGTGCACACATTTGGTGCTTCTTATTATTATTTTTTTTACTGTGGCTTCTGTATTAGAAAGATGAAGTTACATACCATTCATATCATATATTAAAAATCAAAACGTTTTGATCCTGGAGGATCTTAATCAGTTGGAAACAATGAAAAAACTAAAGTGATGCATTTAGCTGGAGGATGTGTGAGAGGAGAGTGATGATAATATTGCACCTTGGTATGTTCAAACTGTCCAGTCAGATTGCTCAATTCAGGTGAACAAATTTCATACCCACCTCCTAGGAGGTGATAAGTGAACCGTCCATATGTGTAACCCCCTCGAGCCATGTCTGGTCGGTACGGGGTTTACACTATCCTCGAGCTTTCAGCTTGGTTGAGTAAATCCCGTAGAGACCTCCACGTTGTGGTGTAACCTACACTACACATAGTTTGTGTTATTTGATGCAGAGTCCATGGATAGTTACTCTGACCAGCTATTGCAGAACATCACCTTCAGTCCTGGAGACAGTCTGAGCGATCTTCTTCATGAGAGATCCTTGTTTACAGACTCAAGAGACAGTGAGGGTAAGTCTGAACTCTAGTGACCCTGCAGTCATGCTGGATCAGAGTAGTATGGGAGAGTTTCACATATTCTATGACAACCCATACAGTAAGTCAGTGGGATTTATTTAGTGTCTGCTGGTGCTGCTGGTCTTTCCGATTAGTCAGTTACAAATAGCATCAAACTTCAGTTACAGTGGACCCTTTACCGAATATTTGGACAGTTCGATCAGAAGGCTTATATGGCTTCTTGTTTTACAACCTTCGAGGCTACTGAGCTTCTGGAGAACGGCGATTTTAGGGAAGAGCGAAGTAAGTACAGATAGTTAGCTACCCCTGCAGCCGTTTTCCTTAGGGATAGAGCTTTAGAAAGTGATGGTTAAGCCTCAGGGAATCCTGCATAATCGAGCAGTACTAAGTCCAGTAGGAATGGAAGTCTACCTCCTACAGGTATTAATAGGAAGGGGTGATGAATCTGTAGTAGTAGCATGAGAGCAGCAAGCAAGAGAAGGTTTGATCCAGTTTATTGGAATATTAGAAGTGACTGTCATACTGTTCTTTGTTGAACCACTTATTTACCTGTATAAAGTTGGATTTTATTATTCTATAATATTGTATACATTCAGATACTTTACTCACATATAAATATATGTATGATTGGAAAAGAAAATAGAATAGAAAATTTGTTTAAAATTCAAACAACAAAGGAAAATTTGAAAATAATACAAGATGTATAACAATTTGGGGTAAGTGATATTTTTTTCTTGTTTATAAGAGGAGTTGGGATAGGAGATTAATTTATGGGGATGAATAATAGCTGCACATTATGTGCTTCTCTCTCTCTTTTTTTTTTTAATTATTATTACTATTAATTGATTAATTTTTTTATTTCCTTGCTTCTCCTCATGTCATCACTGTATAACTGCCTTATTTTCTGGATTTGATGGGGGAGATGTGGTGGCAAGTGTAAAAAGTAGGGCTAGAAAGGACAGGTTTAAGGAGGTGGCAGCAATGAGATAAACAGATGAAATAATAACTAGCAGTAAGAACTTGAAGTGGCTCTATTATATTTTTATTATATTATGCACAGATAATAATCGTCATTGGGATTAATTTTACAATATCCACGGTGATGGAGGGGACTGTTGGTTGCATTGGAATTCCAGTTACTGTGTCTGTTAGTCTAATGCCATATCCACGGTGATGGAGGGGACTGTTGGTTGTATTGGAATTCCAGTTACTGTGTCTGTTAGTCTAATGCCATATCCACGGTGATGGAGGGGACTGTTGGTTGTATTGGAATTCCAGTTACTGTGTCTGTTAGTCTAATGCCATATCCACGGTGATGGAGGGGACTGTTGGTTGTATTGGAATTCCAGTTACTGTGTCTGTTAGTCTAATGCCATATCCACGGTGATGGAGGGGACTGTTGGTTGTATTGGAATTCCAGTTACTGTGTCTGTTAGTCTAATGCCATATCCACGGTGATGGAGGGGACTGTTGGTTGTATTGGAATTCCAGTTACTGTGTCTGTTAGTCTAATGCCATATCCACGGTGATGGAGGGGACTGTTGGTTGTATTGGAATTCCAGTTACTGTGTCTGTTAGTCTAATGCCAGGTAAGTTCTTGAAGCTGCGCAAGTTCGTAGTCGTTGTTTTGTTGTGTTTTTTGTTTGTTTCTAGTAAAGTTTTGTTTGATATCATTCCTTTTACAGGATAACAATAATTGATACTATACATTCCTATCATCTCATCCCCACATGTGAAGTGGTACAATATTTGCATGCATTTGCTGATGTACATTCCTATCATCTCATCCCCACATGCAGAGTGGTACAATATTAACATGCATTTGCTGACGTACGTGGACGATAATATGGTCTGTCACTGGTTAAATGTTAGACCAATTTGATCTGGGTTTCTTGTTTTGTTTTGTTGTTGTTGTTTTTTTTTTGTTTTTTTTTCTTTCTTTTCATTCAACGATTTTTGGTCAAATTTAAATCTCTTACCAAGTTTATGTTTGTCTGACACTAAAAATTATCCCTACATAATTATTTGTCGTAATTTCCCGTACAACTTTGACGAAGTTCTTTCAAAGTGTATATTTTGCGTATGTTGAACAATGTATTGAATGGGAAATGACATTCTTGTAAATATGGCATCTGTTTTGAATGTGTCCGACACAACGGTTGCCTTTGACAACACCAGTTCTGCGAGATACATCAGCCTGCCTGCTCCACCCGACACGGTGCTGGAGGACGATGTGCCATTTGTGCTATCTATTGAGGGTCCTTTACCTTCCTCTGTAGCAAATTGAATTATGCTTGCTCTGAACAATTTGAACATCACAGTACTTGATGACCCCAGTGAGTTAGAGCTTGGCACTAACAGGGTTGGTCGTAACAGAAGCTGACAATGTAAGACTTCAGTCATCCGAACATGTTGGGACCGAGAGGTGTTCAGATAATAGAAAATGTATTACAAAAGCACTAATGAAGGGGCGTGGTCTAGCAATTTTTCATGTCTGCACACGCTGCTATTAGATTTTGGATGTTCAGTTAACTGCATTAGGATAACTTTAGTTATTGGCGAGCGAGCGAAGCGAGCGAGCAACTCTAAGATGTAGTCTATGAAAATCCTGAATACGTCTTTTTTGAATACGTTCATTTTTTTTTTTAATACGGTACGTCGTCGTTTAAACGCGCGCGCATTCCAGAACTTCGCTCGCTCGCCCAACCAATGCTACACGTGCATTTTCTAGATGTAGTCTATGGAAATCCTGAATACGTCTTTTTTGAATACGTTCATTTTTTTTTAAATACGGTACGTCGTCGTTTAAACGCGCGCGCATTCCAGAACTTCGCTCGCTCGCCCAACCAATGCTACACGAGCATTTTCTAGTACTGTACAAAAACATCTATAATTAATACGACCATCTATAGCAGTTTATGGAATAATTTATTTTTGTGTTGATGTATTTGTTGCTAGCTTACTTTTTATTACCTATCTCCTTACTATAGATGTATTTAGTATTGAAGACGTATAGTCCTATAATGGTGATAAGTAAGCCAGCTGTTTTATGTATATTATGAGCACTGGAGTGGTGTGATGATATATGACCACTGGAGTGGTGTGATGATATATGACCACTGGTTTTGTGTGCATAGTAAGTTAACTATGTTTTCTGATTAAATAAGTTAAATTGTCATTATACTAACTATTGAGTCAAACACACATTTGATTGAACAATACAATCTGAGAATCAGTATTATTACTACAGAGCAGCGATAAGCTTAGCTCATTGTGTATGTATTATACCTTGTGTTACGAGTTCGATATTAGCTTGGTTATACGTATGTGTGTGTAGGTGTAATAATGGTGGGCTTTGGCATGCCGTCTTACAGTAGTGTTGTGGAAGGTTCTTCAGTACAGGTGTGTGTAAGTGTTGTCACTGGTACGCTACAGAGGAACATCACCCTCAACATCAACATCTATGCCATCAATGGAACTGCTTATGGTGAGTGAAGAAGTGCAGAATAAAGATTAGTATACAGTGCATCCTGACTTGTACGAGTGCTTGAATATCTGAACTTGGTTTTTGAAGCCATTCATGCACATTAAGTAATAACCATCTTGAGACTGTTTGTTTGGTAATGGTCGTCACAACCTCTGCTAGGTTCTGTACAACTTCCCTTCTTACTTCACTGACGTTTGATTGTGTCTGATAACTCCCAGCTTCATAGTCTTCACCTTCTGCTATTGGTGTATTTGGGAAACAGCACAAGCTACCAAAAGTGTTTGCTTGCTGTATATAATATTGTTTAGTACACATGTATCTGCTCACCTTATATTTATCAATCGACTTTCCCTGCCACACAATACTTGCTTTACATACATACAATGATTAGTAGTAGTTGTAGGTATCCAGGAGCTTAAGAGCAGTAACTGTATGTCAAAAGTAAGGATTCTGTGCAGTTCTGAATTTTAGTGCAGTGTTTACCATAGTGTTTTGAATATTGGGTAAGGGATACCAGCTGTATGAATCTGATTTAATATAATGTTTACAATTTCAGAGAGCACAGATTTCAGCAGCCCATCATCAAGTTTGCTCACTCTGAG
>WLWD01006262.1_pt1 | contig 49173 bp, 36 predicted proteins | sample 6712731 | NCBI WGS metagenome assembly WLWD01 (sample SAMN12718690, study PRJNA576275) | sponge metagenome | isolation source: marine sponge | host: Mycale hentscheli | place: New Zealand: South Island, Marlborough, Capsize Point | collected 2014-11-01 | reverse complement strand
ATAGTAACTTTGCCAAACAAAGTTGAACACTAATTCAGTATCTTTTGTCTCTCCATTTTTGCCACATTTTGGACTTTTTCAACCTCACATTTTTTTTTCTTTTTTACATAGTAATCATCTTGACTTCCATAATCGTTTAAGTCAAACAATGATGATTTATAGCAGTTCTTCATACATGATGCTTTTTCGTAAATGGGGGAAGGAATCTGAATCACACAAACTAAAATTATGTACTTGAAAATTTACCTATTACAATTAATATAGGCAGAGGAACGGTCTAAATGATTGAATTCTAAAAGTATACACAATAGACCACTATACGTCATAAAAGCAAAGAATTAAACTTACAAACATGTCGTGTGGACTGTTAATAAGTCGATATACTATCTAGGTGACTCCAGTGGATGTATATGTCTTTCTTTAGTCTTACAGGAATTTGTAAGATTTTACACATAACTAAACTTATATAATCTTAACCAGTTCTTGTAAGAATTTGCAGGAATTTATAAGGTATATTACATGATTTATTTCTTAACAAAACTTTCAGAATCTTAATCGGTTCTTGTAAGAACTTGCAGGAATTTATAAGGTATTACATGATTTATTTCTTAACAAAACTTACAGAATCTTAATCAGTTCTTGTAAGAACTTGCAGGAATTTATAAGGTATATTACATGATTTATTTCTTAACAAAACTTTCAGAATATTAATCAGTTCTTGCAAGAACTTGCAGGAATTTATAAGGTATTACATGATTTATTTCTTAACAAAACTTATAGGATCTTAATCAGTTTTTGCAAGATCTTGTTAGTACAAATACGATCTTGTCCCTTCTTATAGGATCCTACTGATCCTGTAAGATCTGACAAGATCTTACAGGATTTTTTTGCAGGGAAGGAAGGAGAGAGGCAGTGCCAAAGCATGAAATGCAGCTGCATGAGAGCTGGCATGTCATGTGTGTCTGCATGCGGTGTGTGCTGTGGACACTGTAGCAATGGAGTGGATGTGGAGGAGGTTGACAGTGATGAGGAGGAAATGGACATTACATGTATTTAGTCATAGTAAAAGTTATAATCAGATTCTTTGACATTGTGGGATATAAAAGACGTCATTTCAATGATACTTTTGACCTTTGACCTTATTTGGAAGTCAAGGTTTGGTATTTTATGTCCAATTTTATATTTTGGCTCCTCCTTGGGTAATTCCGTACATTTTGATGCCTGGATCACCCCCCTGACATCTTCCCTTGCTGAGATACACCTAGCTTTTTTTTGGTAAATCTTGATATCCATACCTACACAAATCAGTTGAAACCAGCTTGTTTTAAATTTTTTCACAGAGTGAAATTTAAAATGGGGATACTATAAGAAGGTTACCCGGCCCACGCAAGCGCGTAGGAGAAAATGTGCACACATACGCCCACGCAAGAACAAAAACAATTCCTAGACAACAAAAAAAAATAACAAAAAAATATATATTATATATATCGCGGACTCATTATTAGTCAACTCCGCTCGCTTCGCTCGCTCCGCTGAATTACAGTCAAGCCAAAAACTGTCAGTCTGTCCAAGGGAAAAGCTAGGTTGAACCCTTCATCACCTTGGGCTGGTGATATCACCTGCTATAGGTTTTACCTGCTGAGTAGGAGAGGTAGTTCTCAGGTGGAAGAAATACCAGGTCTTCTAGCTGATCCACGACACTAGTCACTGGTTAGATACAACATTCCAAAAATATAGAAAATACTAAATAAATGACAAAGAAATATCTGATCAAAAAATGTTGATTTGCATGCAATTAGCTTTGTCCTGACTGTAACTGTTGAGGTGGTCTTCGATCTCTTTGAGGATATGACTTTCTTGGTTGAGCAGATTAGTCTTGAGGGTCATGATCTTGTGCTGATGATAACTTGAGGTGGTAATGGACTTCTCTTGGCATCATGATCACATATAGCAGCCGGAATCTCAGAGGTTGCTGATGAGTTCACTAGTGGTATGTCAAAGTTCATTTCCAGAAAATAGATTTATTCTGCCTTCAAATACGTCAATAACTTCACCTTCTTTAGGTAAATTTGCCTGAATTCGAAACACACAAGACACTGAATTGATTACTAGTCCACGCAAAAGACAAACTTTTATTTATCCAAAAAAAGAGGTGTATATTATAAAATACAATGTAAAACCTGCAAAATGATGTATATAGGATAAACTGGACAAACGCTATAACATCGTGTAAAAGAACACAAAAGAGCATTGAGATAAATGGATACCAATCTATCAGCAGTTGCTCACCAGGCAATTGAGAAGAATAATGAAATTGATTGGGAAAATGCAGTACATGTAGTTGTAGATCACCAGCAAGACCTATACAAAAGGTGTTATCCACAATCTTGGCAAAATAAAATGAGTGGGCCAGCAATGAATAGAGATTCTGGTTTATTGCCTTCAGTCTACAGTTGTTTAACCAAAGCTTAGCCTACAGCTATTGTTGAATCTTATAGCTTAGGTCATGGAAACATATTTGTTAGTTATAGCTCTGTCACAGAAACATTTCTTGTGGACTTGTTTTACTTCATTGACATAATCATCCACACGCTGATGATGCCATTGAAAAAATGGTTGAAATGTTTGTATTCTATATTTTTATATTTGAATAGCAATATCTACTATACCTAATCTTGGGAGATTATTCAGTATGTTAAAAGATAATATTGACTTAATTTTGGTTAAGTTGTGTGGTTTCTCTAATTCAATTATGGGGACCCCTTACAAAGAATGTCTTAACTAATGTACTTTTTCCAAACACCTTTAAAACTAGTGTAATTCTATTGGATCTTAGGTATATAAATAAAGTACTTGTATTATTTAAGATATAATATAATATGTATATGACATGTAAAAGGATTATTATAATAATAATAATAATAATAATAGCTAATAATAATAATAATAATAATTATAATGATGATGATGATAATTAATAATTGTAACTTATTATAATAAAACTTTTAAATAAAATAAAAATAAAATAAAATAATAATAAAGAAATAAAATGAAGTCAGGTTGTGATGCCTCCGTATACTGATACGGAGTATACTGATACGGAGTTCCCTCACTGAACCGCAATCGAGAGACGCTGCAGGAGATAGTCAGTTGATTCCCCTGTCTCCAGCCTGATCCGTCTACCCAGATCCCTTACCAAGGCCATCGACTTGGGGTATCACATGTTATATATAGCTAATTTCATGATTTGAGGTTAATTGGTAACAATAAAAATTGCTTAGTTTTCGAAGGCAATACTTTCCCAAATTTCATAATCATGGTAGTACGACAATAAATCAGAAGCTGGAGAGAGATAGACAAAATAAATGGGGACTCCATGACTCCAGAAGAAAAAGCTAAAGAAAACAAAGGTTGGGGATAAGAAAAGCTCAGATAGTTCAGAAAAAAGAGAGCAGGATAGGGAAACTTATGTAACCTTAACCAATGGTAGAGAAAGATAACTGAGCAAGATAACATGTATTACTGCACACTTACTATGCAATACGTCAAGCGCCACTGAGTGGTGGGGTCCTTGCTAGTTATAATATTAGAATATATTATGTGTGTACATTCTAGGGTTAAAATACATTTCTGTGTTACATACACCTAAAATGAAGTCAACACAGTTGGATTCTAACAATAAGCTAAGTTAATGAGCAGCTATAGTGCATCCACCAGGTATTGCCTCATAAAAACATCACTACTTGCTTAGATGAATACTGGAATAATTATTAAATAATCACTCTAGCTTCAAAATAATTATGTAGCTTTAAAGTTGATTGTCATTTGATGAATTTTCTGTTTCATCAGTATGTTTAAATTTTCACAGTAGGATCATCATCTCCACCAGCAGCACTTTATTATTAGCTATTTATAGATTATACGATCAATTAAAGTGCCCAAATATGTGCTCAAGATAGAAAAAAAATATTTTTATGTAGCTGTACCATTCGATATAATAATATGTAATCTCTCAAGCCTATGAAATGAAATACACCTAAAAATTAAGTTCACAGCTCCCAAAAAGTTTGAATGGTCATGCTCTGTAAGAAAAAACAACAACAGACGAGCAAGCAAGCAATTTTCTGCTCAGCCAGGGACATGCATGCAAGGTGTAAAATTCACACAGATAACAATTCATTTCTATGTGAGGGCAAGCACACTGTGCAGATTTATACAGCACCAAATAGCCATCTCAAGAGCACAAAGATTGTTGCTGTCTTTTGTTGTTTTCGTGTTTTTTTTTATGATTTCTACACAGTAGGCTCATCGATATCATAATATATTTTATATTTTACAGTCAGCTAATATATTTATCTGCAATAATTGCAATACATTTAGGGAAATTTATTTGTAGATAATGAATATGACAACAAATACATTCCACATTTCCTCACTGCAGTTATTGTAGCTTATTTGGAAATTGCTAATTATAATAAGTGCTGACTGCAGACAAAGCAAAATTATCTACAAATAAATTTCCCTAAATGTATTGCAATTATTGCAGATAAATATATTAGCTGACTGTAAAATATAAAATATATTATGATATCGATGAGCCTACTGTGTAGAAATTATACACTTACGTTAAGCTTGTTCATTATGTAAGCTGTTGAAAACAGGTATAATAACCAAAACATACGAAAGTCTAGATAAAACAATCTTTGAAGCATAATTGATTTTACAAAGGTGTTCATCTTTTACTAGGTAAATGTTAATGTTGTTTCTATGATACAATACCTGGTGGACAATGCATCCATAAAAACTGCTATTAATGTTATCTTGCTGGTACACTTCTACTGCAATGGCTCCACTTCATATATTTGTGGTAGTATAATTGTGTAGAGGGTTCAAAGGGTCTGCATTATATGTTGGTTTACATGTTCATGTGAGAAATCTTTAGATTGTTAAGGACCTCTAATCCAAAGTACCCCCCCCTTCTCTTTTCCTGTGCCACATTATTCTTTATATCCTCTGTAAAAAGAGAAATGATGCATGGGTAGGAAAATGTTTTCATTCAAATGACACTCTCTGTACAACTCTCTGTACAACTCTGTTATATTATCTGTAAGACAATAATCTGAAAACATGCTGATTCCCTTGCTCTTTGGTTCTCATAGTTTGTTACTTCACATCTTTTGTTTCATAGCATCTTCATTATATCTTCATACCATAAGACAACAGTATTGCAGTGGAGATTACTCTCTCAGGTAGGATGCAGGTGTACTGTGAAGATCAAAGAAGACTTAGCATTACTATTTCTTAACAATCTTTCTCCTCAATGATTTTGTTTGAGATACTGCTTAAAGTAGTACATAATCAATGCCACAGACAAACACAAAAATATGGAGAAGTATGAATGCTATAGTCGCATTTTGCAGACTCCGTCCTTAACTGTATCTCATGTGCTGTATTTTATCTATCAATGTCATACCTGAATGACTCAGTGTTTTTGCAAGTAGAAGATAGATAGGCATCTGAGTCAAAGGCTTTTTGAACCACAACAGAAGTAAATAACTGAGAACAATTTCTATAAATAACTATATCCAAGACCGAAATTTTTCTGCAGTTCTGTTCTTCTTTGATGGTGAAGTTGATTGATTCTAGTTAAATCTGATACTAACAGAGAACTCAGAAACACACAGCAACCTGCTTAACCTGAAGAAGATGAGATTCCTGAGATAACTCTATCTACTATATCAAAGGTAAGCCAGAAAAGATTGAGTGAACTTGTAACTTGTAAAATGAATGAAACAGTCAACATTAAGGTTATTTCCAGATTTCATAGGACCATTGAAGGAGATCTAGGAGATTAAAATATCACAAGAAGAGAAGAAAGGGATAATCTATGGTGCCATGTCATCAGGACTACTGTGATAAAGTGTATTGGTGAAATAGGAAAAACTCTCAAGAAGATATCAACAGCAGAAAGACCAGATGACAAGTACAGCATTGCTGGTACATGCCCAAATATACGAACATCGGATAGACTGGGATGATGCTAGAGTTGTGGAAGGAGGAAGCATTTACTAGAGGTGTTGTTGTTGTTCAAAGTTTTAATACATTGTGTGTATCTATATAGTTTTTGTGTGTTTGTGTCTGGTGGGAAATGATTGCATATTTTTCTGTTTAATCTCATTGTCATGAGCAGATATATATTACTTCATTCTTCTAATTGTCAGATCTTCAATTGCACTGCTATTTCCTTTTTCTATTTTCTTTGACTGACATTGTAGTGTGTACTTGTTCTCTCCTGCCTCACGTCCTCAGTGTGCGTTTTACGCATTGGGGTTGTCAGTATTAATTCTTGGCCTGTACATATAATACTTAATTGCTAAACTTAAAAAAAATTAATTATCTTGTGTGAATTTACACATTGCTTGCATGTTCCTGGCTGAGCAGAAAATTGCTTGCTTGCTTGTCCGTTTTTTGGGGGGGAAACATTAAAGATGTGATTTCTCACATGAACTCATGTAATCCAAAATTATGACACAGACTTTTGGAACCCTCTACACAATTATACTACCACATATATATGAAGTGGAGCCATTGTTGTAGAAGTGTACCAGCAAAATAACATTATGAGCAGTTTTTATGGATGCATTGTCCACCAGGTATTGTATCATAGAAACAACATTAACATTTACATAGTAAAAGATGAACACCTTTGTAAAATCAATTATGCTTCAAAGATTGTTTTATCTAGACTAGGTTCGTATGTTTTGGTTATTTTACCTGTTTTCAACAGCTTTCATAATGAGCAAGCTAACATGGCGTTAAATTTCTACACAGTAGGCTCATTGATACCATATCCTAATTATAACTCAACTACTTCCTCTTCATAATATCTCATAAAACTTTGAGAAACATGTCCAGTGGAGAAGTGAGGGTCAATTTTATATTCTTTTTTATAATTTCTTAAATATATTTTCTATCCTTTCTATCTAGCTATTTTACTTTTTGGTATTATGTTTTCAAATAGAAGAAATAACTAAGCTAAAGACAAAACAGCTAATTAATCTTAAAGTCAGCTACTACATCTTGAATTATAGGAGAATTATGGGATGGATTATATTTGTTCTTCTATTATGTTGTATCATACAGTTTTTGTTTTTAATCCTCCTTTTGGGAGGGGGATTTTATCCTTCCCTCAAGTGTAGTAGTCAGTCCAGGAGACTTGGAGTGAAAGAAAATTGTCACGCTCAATTTTCAGCCCTACTGTATACTGGAACATTTTAACTACTATATGTCACCATAATCCGATTTTGCACCGGTGGTATTTAATGAGCTGACTACGGGCATGCGCTGTAAGGCGGAACTGACTATAAAATGCTTGATTAGTTGAGACTAGTGGATTCAAGGACGTTAAAAGAAATGAATATTTACTGTGCATACATCGTCTTCTCGGCGGCTTTAGCCTTAGCAGCGGCAACTTCATTGTACAGGCGAGCCCATCTTTCTAGGAAAGTTTCTTTAGAAAGCAAAGCAAACGCTCTTCCTTCCTACGAGAATCAATACACGCTGTTCCAACAGTGTTCTACTAGCTGTGATGAAATATCTTGGAGTGAACGTGTTCTCAGTAATAAAGCTACAGTGCAAAGTCAAGATGTGCGAGTGTGTGCAGAAAAAAGTAAGTTATACTAAACCAAAGGAAGTTCATTTTTAATTATTAATTATTACATTAATAGCTAAATTTCTCAGTTCGAATTAATTAAAACTTAGATGTGTCGACTACTTGTCCAGTTATAGAAGTGAGAATGTTTTCTATTATAATTATTTTATAATTATTTTACTAGCAAGTACCCCGCCACAGTGGTGCTTGACTATTGCAAAGTAAGAATACAGTAGCACAAGTTATCTTGCTCAGTTATCATTATCTATGCATTGTTCCCTCTCCTGCTCTCTTTTTTCTCAAATATCTTAGCTTTTCTTATCCCCCACCTTTCCTTTCTTCAGCTCTTTCTTCCTCTACTTTTCTTTGAATCTCTGTTCTACTATCACGATTGCGACATATGTTTTGCGAAACTACTTTTGCCTTCTTTTTCGTACTTTTCCCTTCCTTTTTTAAACCGTTTAGCTAATTACAATAATAACTCGGGCTATTTATTTTGTAGAGCTGTGGCTTGTTAACCAGTTACTGGTAATTGAGTAGTCAAAATGGCTTAAATTGGATACTACAGAAGTTACCATTATTCAGGAAGTTTAAGTAAGAGTAATTCTGTATTTGTGTTTGGTAATATTAATAGTCAATTGCTATATACATTACTTTGCGCATGAACTAAGCAGAAGTATATTATGTAACAATACTGTAGTTTTATGTAACCTAACTAGGCAGGCTCGTTCGATATTGTGCTCAAGCACACCACTACTTAATTGGCAGCAGCGAAGCGAGTGAGGCACCAACGGGGGTAACACATTTGAAGGGGTAACACATTTGAAAATCGGAGATATTTGTAGCGGATACTCTCAGGGGCTACACAACTGAAAATCGGGGATATTTGCTTGTCGTGGACGCGCTTGCCATTTTGTACTTTAACCCACGCGTTTTCGTGTTTGCTTAGTGGTCAACCCCTTTCCCACATCTCCACTAATCAGAATATTTTCATTTAATGATCCCGTATCATTCAAGGAAATTAATTATTTACTCCTTGGTGTTAAATTGCTTTTGAATGCCACAAGACTGCGCTTAGGTCTTAAAAAACTTACTGTTGCTCAACACTGTGCATTGTTTCTTCAGATTTCCTTGTTTTTTCAAGTCGCAAAATGTATGTGGCGAGTTGTTACTATGGTATTAGAACCCTTTACCAGACGTAATTAAAAAAAGACTAGGCTTTTTTTAATCGCTGTGTGTGCTTGTTGTCAAAAGATACTGGTAATTCTGATAATCAGAATGTCATATATTAGAGACCACAGAAAATACCAGTACTCGGAAATTGAGGAAAGAAAGTGGTTCTGTATTTTGTTAGCTAAGTATACTAGTAATGTCCTTGAGCACAAAGGGCCAGCGAGCCTATGCACGAACGAAACACTTCAATAGAATATATCAGTCCATTTGTAAAAGTATAAGTACATAGCGGTTGTGATCTTTATATACTTTAGCTAACAAAAAAGGAACTAATTTCTTACCTCAATTCCCCTAGTAATGGTATTTTCTGTAGTCTCTGACTATCTGAATTACCAGTAACTTTTGACAACAAACACTCATAGCTACTAAAAACGGCGAGTTTTTCTTTTATAATTACGTATGGTAAAGGGTTCAATGCCATTAGTAACCATTCGCCATAGCATTTTGCAATTTGAAAAAATAACAACAAGAATTTCTAAGGAATTGCTGCAGAGTGTTGAGTCCAACAGTAAGTTTTTAAGACCTAAGTGAGTCTTGTGTCTTTCAAAAACAACCTAATACGAAAGGGTAAACAATTAATTTCCTTGAGCGATACGGGATCGCTAAACAATAGATTCAGTTTAGTGGATTTTGATTTGGCAGAGGTTGCTGCTTTCAGTAGAGGCTTTTTAGCCACACCTATTCCTGAGTCTAACCGTGGAAGCCTTTCTAATGCAGAAGATGACACGGCTACGAGCGAGGGCTCTGCTATCTGCGCGAAGGATACTGGTAAAACACTATAAATTATTTTTTGAAGGATATTCAGGTACGGGCAGGGGTAAACCACAAGCAAACACAAAAACATGAGGATTTAAGTACAAAATGACATGCCATGTCCACACGTATATAAACAAACAAATATCCCCGATTCTCAATTGTGTTACCCCCGAGAGTGTCTGGCTCGCTTCGCTCGCTAACATGGATTTACTTAGCTATTAATATTATCTAAGCAAGATTAGAAATGGACTGACAGACTGGCTCGCTCAAGCACATCACTAGTTAATGATTATTGTTATATATATTTTACTAGTGATGCGCTTGAGCACAAAGGGCAGGCGAGCCAGTGCACAAACGAAACAATTCAAAATATAATACCAGTACTCTGGAAATTTAGGTAAGAAAGTAGTTCTGTATTGTTAGCTAAAGTATAATATAATGGACACAAGGGCTACATACTTAGCTATATTATTTGAATTGTTTCGTTTGTGCACTGGCTCGCTTGCTCGCTTTGTTTTCAATTGTGTTAACCCGTGAGTGGCTCGGTCGCTTCGCCACTCACCAATTATTATAACTTCATGATTTTTTATTATTACTGTGAAGGGCTTGAGCACTAATGGGAGCGAACATTAAAGTTAGATGATTGATTATAAGTTTTTACACTCAAGCTACAAAAAATAAAGATCGAGATTTTAAATTACGTATATTGACAGTAAAGTCGATTCAATGCCATAGTTACTACTCACTGCAATTTTTTTAATTGAAAAATATTTAACAAAAAAATCACATTATTTAAACATTTTCTTTGTTGTTGCTATGACTTATAACTATTAAAAACAGCGCATTAACTTGACACAGTGATTAACTAGAATATAGATAAGGGTACTGATCGATCTGTTTAGTGAAGTTTGGGACGGGGGTCGACCACCGAACTAGCACAAAAACGCGAGGGTCAAAGTACAAAAATGCCTTACATACGTCCAGACATATATATAAATAAACAAACATCCCCGATTATCAATTGTGTTACCCCTGTGTCTCGCTCGCTACGCTCGCTCGCCAATTATGAGCCATCCGGCAGTTCTTATCAAAGAATTCTTCTGATTGTTCCCCTAGCCCTAGCCCTAGCCCTCGCGCGGCACTATAATTGGTCACATGATTTGATTAACCAATGAAATTAGTTTTTTGATAAGAACTGCGGGACTGTAGCCAATTATGACGATATAATTGTGCTTTCAATATCGTTACAGGATATAATGGTGAACTCTGCTACTTCACTCCACTTCGGAAGTGCTGCGCTGACAAACCTGGCAATGTTGGTAACATCAGTGAACCAATAGCAACTTCCACTTTGAAAGTGGGAACTAAGGATATTGATGTTGAAGTCCTATATAGTGGAGGAACTGGTAAGAAGTACCTCTATGCTGAATATAATACTTTGTATTGATTACATAAGTCTAATCAAGAAATTTTTTTAATATAATCAGTTCTTTTTTTATTGCTCACACAATAGTATAGATGTTGGGTAGATTGGCTTAAATTATTGTTTATTGCAGTAAAAAAAACTAAATGATCCTTTATTACTTGCAGGGTTTTCAGATCTCTGTGTAAAGTTTAGTAGGGATATTAAAACTTGCCCAACTGGTGAATCCTGTTTTCCCTTGGGATGTCAAGACCCAGTTCGGCGTAAGTCACAAATAGATATAGCATATAATATCATGATACTCATGTCTTGATTTGATATTGTCATTGCATTACAGTATGCACTAAAAACAGTGTTTCTTGTGACCCTGCCAGCTGCAAGTGCAAAGAAGGTTACAAAAAACCAACTTGCTGTGAATGTGAAGACAACTATTTGAAAATTAAAAATGATGTCTGCAAGTGTAAGTTTGCTATGTTTGTGAGTGGATAAAACTTTATCTTAATAGCCATTTTGTTACCAAACTCAGTTCACTGTTAATTTATGATAATATTATCACAGAAGTGAAATGCAATCTTTTTTTGTGATTGCATTGTTAAACTTCTTTGTTACATAAACCAAAAGTAGAAGAATTGGCTTAATAATACATATTCCAGGATCTTGATGTGTTCAGTAGAATAAACTAAAAACAATTAAAAAAAAAGTGAAACAAATTGTAATGGAAGAGATCAGACACTTGCAATTGCTAATATTAATAGCCTATATGCTTGGGCATCAGACTAAATTTTGTTTGTGTATTTAGTTGTGTGCAGAACAAACTGCTTGACTACAAACAATGGAAAGTGCACAAAATGTGCCCATCCTTACTCGGCTCATCCATTTTGCTGTGACTGTCTTCCTCCATATATTAAAGTAAACGGAGTTTGCCGATGTCCTGATGGACATGTAGAAATCAATGGCACCTGCAAACGTAAGACCGACTTTAAAAAAACCTGCAGAATCAGTTTATACTAATTGACTTGCATTAATAATTAATTTGTTCTCTGTGAAGGTGTCTGCCAAGGAAATACGGTCACATGTGATTCGCCAGCACCTTGCTGCAAAAAAGGTTTCAAACCCCCTCTCTGTTGTGAATGTTTGTTTGACCCTATTGGACGTGGAGAGAGGTTCTTCGAACAAAATGGCCAATGTAAAAGTAAATTAGTATTTAGTAAGAAACGACACTCGTAAATTTAGAGATTAGTAGGAGCTATGTCAGTAATCTATCATCATAGATATAGCAATGAATCGAATGTTTGTATTATGCTAGAAATTTGCATGGAAAATGCTCTGCCGGAACATTGCAGTGTTGAAAAAGGCTGTTCACAGTGCCTAAATTCCTTCAAGCCTTCTGACTGCTGCAAGTGCAAGGAACCAAAGCAATTGATCAATGGCGTGTGTAGATATTGCTCTGAGGGTGAAGTGCTTGAGGATGGAAAATGCAAGAGTAAGAGAATTTAAATTGAGTGACTGAAGTTTTGTTGTATGTAGACACTGACATGTGGCTGAAACAAAATGCCATGTGGCAGCATCAAAACACTGCGAGTATAAAAGATGTTAATTTCAATATATATTCAGAGGTTGGCACATTTCAGGTATTGCAGCATTCAAGGAATTTTGGTATGGTTTCACACATTAGTTTAAAAAAATCCAACTTAATTTTACAGACTTAATTGAAGTCAACATGTGAACCACATACCCGTAGCCAGGGGAAAGGGGGGTTTCGGTCGAATCTCCCCTTTTGTGACCGAAAGTAAATTATTTAGCCACACCTCACATTTAACTTATGGAATGTCGACTTCTGGTCGATCGTGTCTAGATCGCAATGGAATTTTCTGCTATATATATCACCGGATATACTTCATACTCTATATATAATTATGTGGACGGCCTAGTCTGATTCCAAGTTTTCAGATAAGCATTGACACATCGCTCTCATTACGGCACTAATAAAGCAAGCTACGCTAGCTACAACTATTCCTTTTATGGTGTGCCGTAATGTACTTATTTAGATAACTTATAGTATGAAAGGCCTATTAAAGGTTCCTTGTTTGTGTAGTGGTTAGAAGCCTGGTTATGCGAGAACAATATAGCGCTAGCAGTTTACCGCTTATTGCCGATAATAAGCAGTGTTCAATGAATTTATTAATAGAACACATAGAATATCAGACAAAGTATTAGTTTTGGCATAATTTTCCCCTTCTTTTTCGCTTTTTAAAGAATAAACGGGAAAAAACAAAAGTAGGTGTGGCTTTCTAGCATTTCTACGAAATCCAAACTCCCCTGTGCAAACTCCTGGCTACAGGCCTGATACCTCTATCATTGACTTGGTTACTGACAGTGATATTAATGAAAATTTATCTTAGCTAAAAAGTAAATTACTATTTTTAGTTTAACTAGAAGGCAAATGCGAAAGAGAGAAAATTACTATATATAATGGGTTAGGCTAAAAGTTTTACACTAGTCATATATATAGTATTTTTTTTAATACAAGCCACATAAAAAATGTCAAATTTCAGACAAAAGCAATATCAACGCATACACAAAGGGAGGGGACTCTGTGGGCTACAATCCCTCAGTAATTTTGGGGCACAATCCAGTAAGGTGATTTCTTACCTTAACAATTTTAAACCACAAAACACATGCCCTCGAAGCTCCCCCCTCCCCTCCGTCATCCATACTAAAACATTTTCTTATACCGCTGTATTTTTTATGCATATTATGTTGATTTCATAAAACTCTAAACATGTAGTTTCCAAATGCTTACTATGAATATTCTCATGAATGCGTGAATTCCTTTTTGTTTTTGTTATTTTAATGAAAATGTTCACATACTTTAGATAAGTAAACCAAACAAACTCTTGAAATAGTATTCTTATTATATACATGAGTTGGAGTATGGTATGGTGAAATATTTCAAGAGCAGGCTAATTTATTTTCATGAGCAGGTTAATTTATTTTCACAAGCCTGAGGCGAGTGAAAATAAAGCCTCAGAGTGATATATCTTGCCATATTATGACTCTGCCAGATTGTAGTAAGTGGTTTATTCCACACTAGATATCTTCACTGTTGTAGTTAATACTGGACTGGTAACTCACAACATAAAGTTGGTTGTAGGGGATACCCCACACCACTGGGATATTTTAGCAGCTGCTCTAACCCTTTGAGTACTCCCACCATAGGAAGGTAGCTGTAAAAACCAGGAAAATTAGCAAGTTTGGCTGGTTGCTATTACTAGAAGGGTAATGAGCTTGCTCAATACAGAGTGGAATAAACAAATTTATTCCATGCTAAATATCTTCACAATGTTATCTTTAGGTATGTAACTGTGAGATAACTCTCAGGTCTTGCCTCTGGCTCGTGAAAATAAATTAGCCTGCTGGTGAAATATTTTGCCAAATCACACTCTGACTCATGTAATATATATAATCTTATACCATAGTTGCTGTGCTATAGCCATGAATTAGAAATGGTTTCCCTTATATTATTCCCCTCCAATCACATGCAGAAAAGAATACTTTTGTACCAGAAAGTTGTTTAAAATTACACTCACATTGTTTTTTTGATAAAAAAGTAAAAGAAGCACAAATAATTATGGTGGTATATCATGGTCCTTTTAGGTACTGAGGAAAATGTATTTATTATATTTTTGTACAAAGCTTTCTTTGCAAACAGTTAGATACGTTCATCCCTACCTAGAGAAGACTGATACCAAGAATTATTTAAACCATGGCAACTGTCAGAATCATCGCAGTCAAATAGATATTTAAAAGGGCTAACAACCTTCTATATGAATGTAATAAAAATTCCCAGGCTCAGATTTTTTTATTTTTTTATTTTTGCAGTGAAATGTATTGATAATCAAAACATCTTTATGGTGATGGATCGGTCAAGTGGAATAGGCAATCCACAACTTTATGATGCTATGTACATGATTGAAATGTTAACGGGTGTATTACTGAGAAATACAGAGAATCTAACGATCACTGTCGTGTCTTATGCCGCATCACTACACCAAACAAGTGAACTAGAGAAACTGTCAGTGAACCCTACAAGTGGAACTTCTATAACTGAAAAGATGTGTATTGATAAATTGAAGAAGTATGAAGCTAAACTCATTAAAACATTAAAAAACAAGCCAAAAGACACTGTAGCTGGTAGAACCATGGAGCTACTTGAGAGGGATATAAAAAAAGGAGTGTTGAACACTGTAATCACCTTCGCAGGAACTGTTTCCAATTATGAACTACCAACAAATAACCCAGTGACTAGGATTGGAGAGGCTATCCAAAGTATGAAAGAGAAAGTAGGAGAGAACAATGTTCGCTTCTTCTCTGCAGGGTTTTATGCGGAGAATGGAGATAAAAGAGACAGTGATCAGTATAAAGCTGAAGTACTAGCTCTTGCGAATAATACAATCAGTCAAAACAATATGAACAAAGATCCTATAAAACTTATGAAAAAACTCACTAATTCCCTTCACCAAAATGGAGTCCTATGTAAAGAACAGAGTAAGTTAGTATTGCAGTGCTATTTGGATTTAAAATATAATTATTATTGTAATTCGTGAGCGAGCGATGCGAGCGAGACACCATCCGGGATAACACAATTCAAAATCGAGCATATTGTTTATACATTATGTTTGGACGTACATATGTCATTTTTGTGCTTTGAACCTGGTGTTTTTGTGTTAGTTCGGTGGTCAATCTCGTCCCAAACTTCACTAAACAGAATCCTCTTGCTTGTCTATCATTACCCGTATCACCCTAGAAATTGTGATATTACATATGGTGAGTTACAGCTTCTACTTAGCTAAAGAATATCGAAGGTTTAAACAACATGTATTGTGTGACTGTTGTTTTTCCAATTCAAACAGTTGCGGCGAGTGGTTACAATGGCATAGAAATACCTTTACGGATTAAACGTAATTTAAAAACTCGACATTATTTTTAGTAGCTTTGTAGTTAGAAGTTAAAATCAATCATATAATAATAGTGTAGTTTTAGCCTCGCTCGCCATTTGTGCTCAAGCACATCACTAATATATACGTATGTATAGATGGTACATATGCCCCTTGAAGGCGCAGTTTCCTTTTTTCTCCTAAAAACATGACTTTTAGGCTTCACCCCAGTTTCCTCTGATACTACAGCATAAAATAAGTCTTACTTTAAACCTAGGCTCAAAATTGTGAGAGAATTCCGGCGAAAACACTTGTTCTTCAAGTCAAAAGGTTGCTGCGACCGGTTACTATGACATTGAGGACTCTTTATCAGACGTAAATAAAAAAAGACGCTGTTTTTTAAGCTGCTAAGTACCGCTTGCTTGTTGGTTGTCAAGAGCGACTGGTAGTCAGAGTGACTTCTACAGAAACTACCACCCTCTTGGGGGAAGCTGAGATAAGTACATAATTCCATATTTTTTAGCTAATATCTAAAAAAATAACTCCGGCCTTTTTTGGTTGCTGAGAGCTTGTTCAAGAGTTAATGATAGAAGTAGTCATAATAGCTTTAATTTGATACTACAGACTTATCAATCAGGAAATCAAGGAAAGAAAGTAGTTCAAATTTGATACTACAGACTTATCAATCAGGAAATTAAGGTAAGAAAGTAGTTCTGTGTTTATTTGCTGTAATTAATGGTCAGCTGCTATATAGAACAACCACTGTATCATCATTGTAGTATAACAATAATGTATTATTATGCTAGCTCGCCATTTGTGCTTAAGCATACCACTGGTAACATTAGGTATTCAAGCACGTATTTATTGATAGAGTTACAATACTTCAAATTTAGGGACGACAATTGAATAGGTACATAATGGGGTGAGTGAAGGGAGCCTCTCACTAAAAAGACTCAATTATCAACAACTGAATCTATTGGTAGAGTGCACATAATACATATAATTTAGAATGTTTAAGAGTACAATATTTTCGTACGGAGGAGAGGCAATTAATTAAAGATTGTATCAAAGACCCGTGAATGCTAGGAGCTCAGCTCCTCAAATAAACCGTCTGGATTGATCCCACGCCTCTCACTCACCATTTTGCCCATGCACTGAAGTGTACTGTGACATAACTCAAGAAGGCATTTTGTTCAAAATTATCGATAATCATTGGTGATTACACAGCAGCAGATCTTCGGTTCCATATTGTAGGATGCAATAATTGTGAAATTAGAAGAGGTGTGGCCTTGTTTACTATTATTAGGTTCAAACTTAATTGTAAATGTCTTTTGGGGTCACAGACAAGTTCACAATTCAGAAATAGGAGGTTTTTGCTCTGGTGACAAGTCAAAATGATCACGGGACAAAATTTAAAATGTGTAAAAGGGTTTATGATGTGTGCTTTTACTGTAGAGCAACATTCAGTAAGAAATAAAGCACCAAAGATGCGAACCCTCAGCGCTATTAAACACTACCTAGCTATTACAATATAATCTCCTTCCAATAATCTGTTAGCTATTTTTAATGAGGCATCAAAATAGCTAGACCAATGAAAATGGTACATGGAAACGCTGTCTTCATAAGAGAATAAGCAAAACTAGCCAGAAACACACTCACCGGTATACATTTTTAACTTCCCTGAGCATAAAACGAACTACACTGCTGGCTGCAGATATTATTTGCTCATGTGATTGTGACATGACACTAGGGGGAATTGTCCATAAAAGCTGGTACCTATGTGGAGTTGAAAGCTTCGCTTTTCTCAACGATTAGCTCGATTAACCCCAGAAATTAAAAAAAGTAGAACAATTAAAGGTCTTAAATCTTCTACCTGAGTAAGTTCACCTAAATCAAATGTTAATTGTCAGTATTCTCCAAAATCAGAGTGTGGCAGACAGACAGAGAGACAGACAAACAGACAGGATGACTACTTATAACCCTCTCGTACATGCACACTGAGGGTTAATTACAAAATATCATGGGTTAGTATAGACATAGTGATGAATTAAGCAATAGTGCTTATCCAATGGTGGATCAGCTATAACTAAAGTTAAATATATTGGTTTTTATTCCAGCGGAAGTACTTCTAAATTTTCTGGATAGAGCAAGGTTCAAGACAAATATTTTATATAAATATGGAGATTGTGTTAACAAAATCTATAAAGTAAAAAAAGATCGAACGGACTCGTGCATTGACATAAATCCTTATTCCACCACATGTAAAAGAGGTAAGTAATGAACATTAAACTCAGTACACGATTATACTATTCACTATAACACACAATCATAAATATAGACAGGAAAGTAAGGCAGTGTATAATTGAAACTTGGCTATTAGCACCTAATATTATTACAGGTATAATGTAATAATATAAGTTGTACATGCATTATTTATAAGTAATTTATTAACCCTCAGCGCGCATGCGCCCAGAGGGTTATAGTTTGAATGGCAATAGCTTGTAGCACCAAGTTCATATGTATTTACAAGATAAATAATTGATACAGAAAGAGAACTGCTAAATGTTCCTATGGGCATGTTGCTATGATTACTCCAAGACAGTTAATAGATGAAATATATAGATAACAGGTATCATTACTAAGGTCATGCATTGACATGCTAAATGTGTATTGCAGGTTCAACAGTGAGAGAATTCCTCTGGTCTATGATTAATCAACTCCTAAAATTGAATGAATAGATCAAAAGCTGCTCTTCTGTCATTCACTAATAGAACACATCAGAGATTTTTAGTACTAGAATGTGACTTCATTTTAAGTACTTTTTGCTACTTTCATAGTTTGTATCTTTCATAGCTTGTTAAAATTCCATTGTTAATGTTTAGCAGTCTAATCACATTAACTCCCAATTAATTATATGCTAGTATGCTTGCACAAAATTAGTCCAATTTATTGGCTAAAACTTTGCATCAAAGTAAGCCCTGTGCTTTAAAATTTTGTGCTTCTCTGTTTTAAAAGGAGACTGAGGTGACATTATTTTTTTGTTTTTCTCCTTTAAAGTATATTGATATCGGTTTCCAAAAGTCCCCAAACATAAATATTTTTCCTGTTGTTAATTTTTCCAATATTTGGACCTAATTTTTTCGCTATATTTAATTTCTTTATGCTTCCTGAAATCATATTTACTTGGGTGTGGTTTATGAGATGTCATGCTAAAACCTGTTGTTCTGGTCAGAGTAGTTTTGCTATAGTAACAATAAGGTAGTTCATGATTTGATATGACCAGTAATACTAGTGAGTCTATAATATAATGGTGAATCCAGTAGCCCAGATACCTCTAGTGTGCCTATCATATTCTGCATCTGACGCTAGTCAGAAAAAGCATGAACTCTGGTGGGATATTGGAGCCATACCTCCATAGCTGCAAAGAACGATGAATCCTCACTAACAGTCCTGATGATGATGGTCAGGACACTGAGAGACTTCTTGCAATAAACTGGTCATAAACAAGACCTTATAGTTTAGCATAGCTTTTTCTTGCAAACAGCAGTATAAAACTGTTCCTGAGTATAGGTGTCAATGAGGCCATAGTGAAAAATTAGGTCTACTGCTTGTGCTTGGGAATGTATTCTCAAAGTGACATCCACAAACAAAACCTGCTTCAAGAAATCAGATTTCAATAAGTAGAATCAAATAAATAGGACCAAGTTTAAGCCCAAATATTGAAGAAACGAATGACAGGAAAAATCTTAATTCCACAGCAGTCTCCTTTACTGATCAATCACATGCCCAACAGAGTGGGTCATGTGATTAATCATGTGTCCAACAAAGTGGGGCATCCAACAACACCTCTGCTGTATCTATAATCTGTATGGCATCTTCATCATCACTTATAATTGTGTATTATTTGATTAGGTTCCACATACTCTGTCAGGTTTGTATACCGTCAACTTTATCAACTAAGCAAGTAATCTGTCCATCACTATAATTAACATAATTCTATAATTGCTGTTTAGTCATAGTTATAGCTAATGTGAATTACAGGGCATTCAATTTTAGCTTTTTGTTAATTGTAGACTTTAACTTGTGAATTTGAATTCAATGTTTTTTACAACCTTGGCCATATAACCTGAAACAGTTTTCATGTTTGGTAACGGAGCAATACCAGTTATTCTTAGACTTCCCTGTCCTTTTACTTCAAGACTGAATTGTGATGTAATGTTTAAAAGTTGATTAGTATTTATACTTATATGTTATGACCAAGGTCATCACATGTACAAACTCTTACTTTAAGCTGATACAATAGGATATCATAGACATTACCTACACACATTCATTTGCTATTCAACCATTCATAATAATTAACATTCTATTCATGTACTAATTAGTTTTAAGTAGTTTCTTGTATCACCAAGGCATTTCCTTTTCCTGTTATCAAGGCTGCAGGCAACCACAAAAAAAAGCCTTCAGCCAGGTCATTATTCAGTCCTCTCATTTCTGTAATTCTGTTCAGTGCGTTTGTGTGTTTTTCCCTAATTATAATTAATGTAGTTAATTCTACGAATGTGAAGGGAATTTGCATGCAAAAGAGTATTCTGATGGCAGAGAGACCTTTATTTTGACTTAAGCCTTGAAGTTATTACCAAACACTCTCTATGTGTTAGAGAGACCTTTACTTTGACTTAAGCCTTGAAGTTATTACCAAACACTCTCTATGTTATCCAGCTTTGGCAAGGACAAAAACCATTATAAGCTATTTCAATTTGCCAAAATTATTAATGAACTTTTTTTAGCCACATTTTTATGACATCTTCCAAAGATTAAAAAAATGCAGTTACTTAATTACTTCACCATCAAAACATAGAAGAATAAAAAATTTCCATTTTTCTGTAATTTTCTAAATTTATCTATGCATATGACTCTTTTAACAAATTATTTTGGAATTTATAATTATTACTATTAATTTTAAAACTCTGTTGAATTTTTTTATAAATACAAAAGCCTGAAGATATCTTAAATTTACAATCACAGTTGAAAACACAACATATTATACAGTGTAGTTTATACATTTAGCCGTCCAAAATGTATGCTGTTGAAACGCCATTTAGGTCATAACCAAATTTTTAGTGTGCTATTGCACGTAAATGTCAACCAAGGTGACAATAACATCTTTTTCATGATCCTCTCCCCCCATACAAAGCTGTAACTCTAAATCATCTGATGTAGGTTGAGGAAGAGAGATTTACTGACAACATTCATTGTGGGGACCCCATCCTTCTCCATCCCAGAGAACATCGTTGTTTGGGTAAACCTGGCCATCTGTGTTGTACCCAGGACCAGTATTTCCAGCACCCCAATAATAGCTCTTATTTACAAACGGAGGTTCTCGGTAAGGCCATTGAATTTCGTTATTTATATACAGGGACAGTTAAAGTTAGGTTGGTAGTCAGGGTCCTCTTCATAAAGCGCTACAACAAAAGACCAAATGTTGCACACGATTTCCTGGGATTCCGTGGGTCACAGAAATCCCATCAATATAAGCAGAATCTAAAGTGGTTTGCCCAACGGATATGTAACTATCAAACGCATCTGTTGCTCCAGCTTGGTAAACGTTTACTCTATCGCATACTACTACTCGAGTGTAGGTCTTGTTAGCTGGGTAGAATATAGAATCACAGGAAAACCTTCCCTGAGTTTTCTACCGCAACCTCTCACTTGAGCTGATAGAGTCCAATTGGTTGGACATTGCTGAGTTGTGTCCGACATGTTCAAGTAAGCGATTCTTGACCACTGTTCAGTAATGCCGCAAGTGGTGGACCGTGCAGCTTCAGTAACGCTGCATAAACTTCGTTCTTAAGGATACCCGTCTGATCAAATTGCTCGTCGAGACTTGCACAGGACTCTGATGAAACAGAAGGAATTCTAATAGGCAGTAGAGAAGACACTAGAGGAATAGCTAAAATAGTGGCTATTACGCTTATTCTCAAAGTCATTACGATTTATTTTTAAGCCTTTAGCAAGCTATCAAAAATAGGGATATTAATAAAAAAAGTTTTCCAATTATTTATACCACCGCATGTGCTCACGAAGTACATTTTTTTCGCTGTTGTTTTAACTGATGGCCGTATAAAACTGAGGTTCAATAATGGTTCACTAGCCATTAGCTCAAACGCATTCCACAAAAAAAAATCCGCTCAAATAGATTGGACAGGCTATGTTGCATCGCACAGTGTGATCTGATTGGCCTTCGTGAGCTGACTGCCACAGAATGTGTGTGAACAATTGGCCTGCCACAATAAATAGGGCCACCTAAAAACGCAAATGTTCATGTCACAGTTGTTCATGTCACAGTTGTTCATGTCACAGTTGTTCATGTCACAGTTGTTCATGTCACAGTTGTTCATGTCACAGTTGTTCATGTCACAGTTGTTCATGTAAGTGCATGTGATAGAGATGGTGTAAAAGTCACAATTCATGAACATCATTATAATGTTACTATGACAAATGTTAGCATATAGATATCAATGGTAGCACTGGTATCACTGGTATCATAGGTAACACAGGTAGCATAGGTAGCACTGGTAGCATAGGTAGCACTGGTAGCATAGGTAATACTGGTAGCATAGGTAACACTGGTAGCAAACGTAGCACTGGTACACTGGTAGCATAGGTAGCACTGGTAGCATACATAGCACTGGTACACTGGTAGCATAGGTAATACTTGTAGCATAGGTAACACTGGTAGCATATAGGTAGCATAGGTAGCACTGGTAGCATACGTAGCACTGGTACACTGGTAGCATAGGCAGTACTGTTAGCATATAGTGTATATAACACATGCTATGAACTTTTACATCCATACAATGTGAATATTGTGATGCATACATTTTACTTCACTATTAATTATGCAATTCATGTTCTTTCTAATCCTATCCAGGCCTTCATACAGGATTTTTATTCCTACCTAGGACAGCTTCAGTTGGAAAGATCTTTCAGCTATATGAAGCTCATCTGTCTGTGGCCCTGATCAACTTTGTCATTCCGCCTCGTCATCAGTGTTGGAGACTACTGGTCACCATCTTTCCTGGCTGTGCTAGTGTTACAGCTTCTGTTGACCAGTGAGTGGAGGTTTTCTGCATTTCGTGGGCTACTCCCATTATGAGATAGTGTGTGGTTAGGTGAAGTTCCTGTTCTCACATATGGTTCCGGCCAGGGGTGGCAAATTTAATTTTTTTTTTGTTTTCGGATTTTGGGAACCATTCTTGTGTAGACACTGCTATAAGGAGTTAGGCACGTGTTTCAGTTTCAGGAGTGATAAAAGCTGCTTCAAAGTGTGTGTGTGTATGTGTGGGAGGGAGGGAGGTACTAACTTAGTCTTGCAGAGCCAGAACCACGTAGCAGCAAAGCGTGCGGAGGGTCTGGGGACATGGCCATACCAAATTTGTTCTGGAGGAATGTGGAAGTGGCGAGTACCCCACCTCGTTTATACCTGAATTTCTACTGCAGATAGCCATGATTGCTAAACCTAGCATTGGAAAGGTTGGCGTGACACGCACAGGAATTTCTATTAGTGGTTGAACAGAGCTTTTCCCGGTATTTTGCTAATGGCCGCAATATATGTGCGGCAGAACAAATTTGGTATGGCCATGTCCCCCAAACCCATTCCCAGCGTAGCGATTCGGTAAAGAGTCTGGCTGCGACGGACTAGCACTAACTATCACAAGCCAATTTACTCGCATGAAAAGCACTTATGTTTCATGAAACAATATAACATTAATATTACCTAAGCTAATTAAAAGCTTACCAATGCAATTTAATATTTATATCTGCATAATTATGTGCCCCCCAAGCTAACAATCTGGGGGGGGGGGGGCAGTGACCCCTTTTCAGTCCCTCCCACTTCTATCATCCCTGCAGTTTAAAACTGTTGTTAGTAACTCACAAGTGCTGAACTATCTTGTATGTTGCGGTTATTGAAAGTTGAACAAGTGAACAAACCTTCCTTCTAGCAATTGTGAAACAGTATTCCTGTTTTGTATTACTGGGTTTGTAGCTCATAAGTTCTGGGACGTCTTGTATGTTACAGCATGTTGAACAACCAGTGGGACACACATGAATCAGCAAGAGAGAGTGTTGTCCATTAATGGGGGCTTCGCCCCCAACCCCCCTTGTTGCTCGATGGGGGAGGGGGGGCTATGCTCCCGCATCTCCCAGATGCTGTCACAAAAGAATGTTTCGGCTCATTTGACAATATGACTATAGTACACACCTATATAAGTGGGTGGGGCCTCCCAGGATTACCCATGGATAGTTGACGGCAAAGCTGGACAGCTATGACAAGAGGGAGGGGTGGACATCCTGTGGAATATTTCAAGGGATCATGGGATGGGAGGACAGTGAAATGCACATTCATCTATAAGAGGGACAGGTGGACATCCTGTGGATTGTCTCATTGTCACGTGGGATAGGATAGACATTTTACAACATTTCTGAACAGCACTCTAACCTGAAGGCTTTATCTCGTTTTTGTGTATATCCAGGTTCCTATCTGAGATTTCTGAAGATGTGGCTGTGCAAGTCAAGGCCTTGGAACCAAAATCCATTTATGTAGCAGTTCATGTTGTGCACCAATTCATGAGCTCTTGGTTCGTTTCTGGTGGAGGGTTTCCCAGAACTACTCTTAGAAGGATGACATCTCATCGTCCAACTATTGGAGGCATGACAAGGTCGACAAGGAGGTGAGTCTTCTAAATCTTCTGTACATGGTTGGGATCAAGTTGTTAGTAGCTTTGGTGGGTCGGCAATGATTCCGGTGGGTATAGTAGTTTGGGAATGGTTCTAGTAATAACTCAATTAATAGTTCTGGTAATACTAAGGCTCTTATTAAGCGGTGTAGTTGTTAAACAGCTGCATGCAGACTTGCTCTAAATCACTGTGTCAAACAAAGATTTATTGTTATCCCTCAGTGTGCATGCTTAAGAGGGTTATAGTAATTGTTTTGTGCATTCGGTCATATTCTGATTTTGGAGATTACTGACAATTAACCCTTGTATTTTGTATAAACTTACTCAGAAGGCCAATTTAAGACCTATTATTGTGCTCTTTTTTAATTTCAGGCTGGTTTTTCTAGGTACTAGCTTTTGTGAGTAATGCCCCTATTGTTACATCGTAATCACGTGAAAAGATAATTTCATTCTGCTTGTAGTAGTCTTGCTTTGTGCTGGGAAATTTAACCAAGTGCTGAAGAGAAGTTTTGCGTGGAAAATGTATACCAGTGAGTGACTCTGGCCTGTTTAGCTTCTTTTATGAAGTCAGCGCTTACATCTACCACTCCAACTATATTGATACCTGATTATTATAGCCAATAGATTATTCTTTTGATTTGAGATGATTTTGTAATTTCTAGCTAGTGTATAGTAGCGGTGAGGGTTTGCTCCTTTGGTGCTTCATTGGTGTGGTGACCCTAACCACGTATTACCTAATGGCCCATATAAGAGTAATCATGTAGTGCAATAGCACGTTGGTGATGACTCAGATTTATTAGTAGACTCTGGAGCTGAAGCAACTGTTGTGCGTCATATGGTAGTACCTATATTGTTTGCTGAATTTGGTTGTAAATATGAATTCACTGAGTGTCCTGTTGCATGTGTGGAAATTAAGACTGGTGATGTATGTGGTCACTTTGAAGTAGCTGTGTGATGATATTAATTACTTGCTTTGTGAGGAAGAGACCTTGGTTGGGAATCAATACACTCTCACCTGAATCTCCAGGCTAATCTGGTTTGCTAAGTAGTTCTCCCTAATAGTAGAAGGAATCAAGTTTTAATGTTGGCTCGTGGTCATTTTGGCCATCATGAGATCCAGGCTGCTACCATATTTTACTTGGTCAGGAATGAGACGCGACATTATTGAACTTTGTAGGTCATTTATGGGTTGTTATTGCAATGTTTTGCATGTTCTGTATGTAATGAGCTAATGTACCGAATGATGGCAGTTTAAAATATAATACTCCTCATCTCCTTCACAATTTAAAAAGTCATGTACTCCTAGTCAGTTCTGTATATCATTGCAAAAATGGCCATAAGATTCTTTCACACAATGACAGAGTTTTAAGCAAAATCAATGAATATTTCATTCCATTTATTTTGCTCCACAAAACTGGCTTTACCAAAGATTTTGTGAACTTTTGTTGCACTTTCTGTCAGAGTGGGATGACTTTTCAGGCTCTTGAAAATACAATTGCACAAATACGTTGGCAATACTACGAAGAGAGAAAACAAATATATACTGAGTATGCAAATATTTTAGATGTGACAACCTTAAAATTTTACCATTTACTGAGACACGCACACAATATCTCCCAAGTGATGATGTCATTTGTCAATGCGTTGTGACAAAGGACCCCTCCTGGATCAGTTCGACCAGCTTAGCCGACAGTGGTGGCAGGTTGCTCACCAAGTGCACCACCTTCTGCACTCTCTTTTCTGGTTTCTTATCTGATCCACTCTTAGATATACTTACCAGCAACTTTTGGAGCAACTGCCCAGACTGGCCCTCTTTTACATTCCAGACACCATTTCTAAAAAATGAAAATCTATACAGATCTTACTTACAATCTATACCAGTGGGTAGCTATTTGAGTGTGGATCATACGTACAAAATTGCTGCAAATGTAGGATACTTGCGGAGTGATCAGAAGTGGATTTCTCAGTACGATGGAGTTTTCATAGTATTTAATAGTGATGGAAGAATTGTATCGTGGCAATTTACGAAATCTGGCAGCTTTAATGAAGTAAGACCAATACTAGTGGCTTTGGCTGATCGCAGTAATGCACAAGAAACTAGTGAATTCAGTTTTTATAAACAACTGCTGCCAGTGGAGAGGTAAATTACAAGAAGTTTTTGGCACAACCTGTAAAGTAAAAGCTAGATATTTTACATGCCATACAAAGAGTAGTTAAAAAAATTCCAAAAAAACATCCTTTTCATTCACAGTGTGCATTTGACATAGGGCAGGTTTTTCGAAGTGAAGGAGATCACGGTATTAAGAGGACAAATCCTACTCCCTGTTCTTCAAAAATGCTGACGAATTTAGATTTATTTTATACATCGATGGACAAGTTTTCTCATAAAGGTATTCCTGTCCTTAGCATAGCTGCTCTCCATGAAATAGAAAAACTCAAAATACATATAAAAAAAAATTTCCTCAGTGATATTTCTGTTGGTTGTGGTACTAACCGAAATGAAGCATTTCATAGATATATAGGAACTTTTTTTCATCGTAGTAGGATTGGAATTCTTGTAGCATATGCTCTAATGATGGTGATTATCTACCAGTTTAACAGCATGGATGGAACTCCTAGAAAAAAATTAGTCCAGCCTATTATATCACGCAGCTTAGAGCCAATGGGAGTTGTCAATTCCTTTGTTAGTAAAGAGTATTAATGGCATCGGAAAGTAGTGCCAGTGAAGAACAAATTGATCACAATTTAATAATTCAAATAATTCAGCAAAAAGTGCAGCAGCATAAGTTGATGACACTATAAATGGGCAGTCATTCTTGTACAGCAATTGAGTTATGGAAATTCATTCAGTATACTAAGTTTTTTCCAATCACCTCAACATTAAGTGAAAAAGAAAAAATCAAGCATGACCAAAGATTACAGGAAGTATTGTATTCTTGGAAATTTTCTAGATAAATGTTCCAGAAGATGGAATTTGTTTCTTTACATCAGTTGCTTTGGAACTTAATTATTTTTCTAAAGAAACTATAGCACAATAGGCCTTTCTCAAACTGCACCAATTACTGAGTTAGCTGCAAAATTAAGATCAATCATAGTGGATGAATGGATGGGTCCACGCAAACATGTGTATGAAGAGTTTGTAACAGACTTATCTCAGTTTGACTCTTGGGCTAATTCATTTAAACAAAACTGTTTTTTTTTATTGTGAGTTGGGTAACACAATGCCACTAGCCATGGCTAATGCTTTGGGTGTGTCATTTGTTGTATTTACTTCCCATGAGCGCTCATCTCCTTATTATGTGGCGTCTACAATAATTTCATCCACAAAAGTTTTATATCTGGCTTATAACTTGCATGGTTGTGGTCAATTTTAATTATTATGATCATATGATTTTGTCCAGTAATATACACATCTTCCAAGTATTGTTATTTTAGTATACTAAACTATAATCGAAATCATTTAGTTTTGGTATATACACTTTAGAAACCCTGGGGAAAAAAAACTAAACTAAAATAGCTAATTTAGAGACAAAACCAAAAAAAAAACCAAAAAAAAACAACAGTAAAGCCAAACTACCAGTTGAGAGCAATTTATATTTAAGCAATTCTGAAATTAAATTAAAAAATATTATTAATAAAACAAGACTCACTGTGCAGGCAATAAGTCATCTCAATACTATTTCATAACCCTCTTATACTAATAGTATGAGACTAGTATAAGAATGGCTTAAAGGTAGTATACTTCCAGCTTATATCAGTTATTGGTTCTTTTTAAGCTATACATGAAGCTTGTTATAAGATTTAGAATAGGATACAGTAGCTTATTTATAAACCAAATATTAACTAGATTCCTTGGAGCAGCGCTTATATCATGGATGTTACATAACTTAAAGGCAATAATTATTTCATTAATATTTAAATTGTTACTGTCATATGATTATTTTATATCAAGATGTACCCAAAAATTGATTTAGTTGTTTGAAAGATTTAAGTTTGACGGTTAACTATTATCACAGTCCTTGCCAGCCAACAGCTAGCATAGTTATACAGCCTCAGGAGTTTCACTCTGTATGGAAGAACTATAAGACGCTTTTCATATCTTGGACGACTGTTCAATGGAAAGTTTTCTGATCCATAATCCAGCTTATCACTGAAATTGTTAAAGGTGGATGATGAACAAACATGCTGTTTATCTCCTCCTCCTTCAACATCATTTCTGGAGGAACTTGAGACCAAAATTTTGTCTTTTGTCCTTCTCTTACTACCTTGCCACAGCATTCTTAAATCTGAAACAAATAACAATCACAAATAAAACACACTATATTCATATGCAAACAAAAAATATTTACTATTCAATTATTAAGAATATTACTTGCATGTTAATAAACATGTCACATGTAAAAGTATATAATATACCTAATACTAGGTATAAACAAAAAATTATAACCCACACCACAAGTGATGCATACAAATTAGGCAATTAAACACGAACAGTTTTCAATGCGCATAAATTAGACGCACACACACACACATGATGTGTATAAATCTAACAAGCGAACACACACACATGATGTGTATAAATCTAACAAGCGAACACACACATTATTTTGAACACTTACACATAATATGATGCACATAAAAGCAACGTTTATGTATATATATTGAACATGCTGTACTTACTCTGGGAGAATTCACAACTTTTTTTTTTAGCCTTGGCTTGAGTTAGTCATCTGAAATCCCTCTACAAGCATCAACAGATAAAGTTATTCATTGACAGTGCTCCCCCCCCCCCCCCCCCCCCCCCAGAAAAAGCAAAGTAGAGGGTATTTTGACCACACCCTATGTTCATAATTATGGCTTTTTGGGTGTAAGGGCCAGAAGAGTAGCCGGCAAAGTACCACAACAGCTTTGGGGGAACCACAGGTGTCATGACTCAATTCTAAGAGACACAACTGAAGCAGTGAAAAATGTTCACTGGGATACAAATTTCACTAAATTAATGCAGAGAGTCCCAATACTCATGCAATTCTTAAAACAGCTGATAAGGGGCTCCAATGACAAGAATGCTCTCTTGTTTTTTATTTCTTAAAATTATTAAAAGCACATAATCAGCACGTGGGATTGGTTCAGAGAGCAGTTTCTGTCATGCTGTTTGGAAACGGGATGAGTAAGCAGGTAACCTCAATTTTAAATAAGTTTTAGCATTGAATTTATGGCCACAATTTTTGTATAGGTATATGCAAATCTGCAAACCTCTCAATGTATGCCTGTCACATCAAAGTACCCTAGAATTGATCCAGCTTATTAGTGACTATCAGTATGTACAAGTTGAATTTTGGAAGGATGAGCTAATGCCATTGATTAATACAACTCAGCAAATTATCTAATAAACCCCCAATGCAGCTGCACCAAAACCCTAGAAATGAAAGTACAAGCACAGCAGCTGGAATCTAGCAGCACACAAGCTGCAGCTGGAATTTAGATGTACAAACACCTTTTTACCTGCTTCTAATGCAGCTGGTATAAAAGAGGAGGTACTAGGATAATTTTGAACACCACCTTCTAATGCAGCTGATATAAACAGAGCAGTGTACTTACTATATATGGAATAATTTTTGGCATGAACCCCCAGGGACTAAATTAGTGCTATAATAACACTGACTAAGCAGGCTTAAACTGGACTGAAGTAACCCTTTTGACTACATAAAATTCCTTGAGAACCCATGTAATTAACAGTGTAACTAAGCTTATTATAATTATGAGCAAAAAGGTTTGATCCAGGTATTCAACAATTTGTAATTTAGTCAACACAAACGGAGTTGTCAACAATAATTATTGTGGTTTAGGTCAATTAAAGCACACCAATATACTGATGCAACTTGTTTATTTCAATTGTACTTTTCTAATTTCCTGTGTTGCATACATTAATTATAAAGATAACCTACACAATCACATCTGGAGAGAAGCAAGTGCTATAGGCTTTATAAAACCCTTTTTGTATATCTGCAGATTCCACTTGGTATTCTTTATTCTACTATATATAATGAAAACAAGCTTGATGAGATGGCTCACATTTTAGATCATCATAAGACATTAGTGCCTACTGTTAAAATGAATGGCCATCTTCAACTTAGCAATGCTGATCTCCTTCAAATTGATGACACAACATTTTTTTCTATATTGTTTGGAGGTGATCAATTGACAGTGACTCGTGTGCGTGGTATTCAAGCACAATGTGATACCCATGATAACAGGGTAGATAAATTTGAGGGTTTATTGCCTGTAGTGGAGGACTGGGATGCCAGGATGACATTGCTGAAGGTATTACTATTATTATAATAGTAGTTATAGGTGCTTATTGATCTGTATCTAAAATTACATTTCTAGAAGTAGCATTATCACAACATAAATTTTCAGTAGAAATTCGGTAATCAGATATTGCTGTGTGCATGTCATATTCTGTTTTGACATATATATATAGGTGATATGGAATCGTCTTTATAAGCTAACTCCCAGTGCTGAAAGAGGAACGATGTACCAACTGAGAAATTTAATTCACAGAACTAACGTGCCTGGAGATCCTGAAAGAGATAGAGAGAGAGCCATTGGTAGTCAGAATGCCGTAATACTAATGCTAAGGAAGCTACTACTACTCCAGGGAAGCTGAGGTAAGTACATAATTCCATATTTGTTAGCAAAATATGCAAAAATAACTCTGGCCTTTCATTTTTGTAGCTAAGAGCTTGTTGTCAACAGTGACTGGTAAATTCAAATAGTCAGAATGGCTTAAATTTGATACTACGGAAGTTACTACTGCTCAAAAAAATGAGGTAAGAAAGTAATTATGTATTTGTGTGCTAAAATTGATGGTCTTTTGTTTTTGTAGCTGAGAGCTTGTCAAGAATTCGAGGTAATTCAAATAGTCAAAGTAACTAAAATTTGATAGCTACTACAGAAGTTATCAATACTCAGAACATAAACTAAGTATTGTTACTATGTTATAGCATAGTTCAATTACCAGTAACTCTAGAACAAGCTCTCAGCTATGATAAAAAAATAAACCATTGTTATTATTTGTAATTTTAGCCAACAAATATGGAATTAATACTTACCTCAATTTCCTGAATATTGCTAACTTCTGTAGTATCAAATTTAACTTACCTTGACTATCTGAATTACCTCGAATTCTTGACAACAAAGCTCTCAGCTACAAAAACAAAAGACAATCAATTTTAGCACACAAATACAAAATTACTTTCTTACCTCATTTTCTTGAGCAGTGGTAACTTTTGTAGTACTAAATTTGAGCCATTCTGACTATTTGAATTTAGCAGTCACTGTTGACAATTAGCTCTTAGCTACAAGCCATTCTGACTATTTGAATTTACACTGTTGACAACTAGCTCTTAGCTACAAAAAAGAAAGGCCAGAGTTATTTTTGCATATTATTAGCTAACAAATATGGAATTATGTACTTAACTCAGCTTCCTTGGAGTAGTAGTAGCTTCCTTACCACTAATACACTACGGCATTCTGACTACCAATGGCTCTTAACAACCAAAAATCGGCACTCTGTATCCCCCCTAAAACGGCAAAGTTTTGAAATTAAGTCTGGAAAAGGGTCTTCAATGCCATAGTAACCGGTCTAATCAATTTTTTGTTTCTTGAAAAGCAAGCATTTTCGCAGGAATTTTCTTACACTTTGGAGCTTAAGTATAAAGTAAGGCTTGCTTAATGCGGTAGTTTCAGAATAAACTGGAGTCAAGCCTAAAAAGCCGTGTTTTTTGGAGAAAGGGGCATACGTACCATCCATACATACATATATACTAGTGGTGTGCTTGAGCACAAATGGCGATCGAGCTTGATAGTTAGGTAGCATAAAATTAAGTATTATTACTGTAGGACGCCCGGGTAAGAAATAGATTAATACTTCCTCCCAAGTCAACTAGAACGGTCCACGGCTGCCACCAGAATCCAGCAGCAGTTCCCAGTACGCAAGTATTTCCCCAAATCTCACCGATAAGCTATTTAAAACTTGATCGACAAGACAACACAATACACTCTGACAAAACTGACTAAGATGCTAGACTGAACTCAATGTTCACATATACCCAACTATAACTCTAGCTAGCTAATGGATCTGATTGGTCCATTCCTGGCCAATCAGATCCGTACACAACCTACGCTCTATAGATCTGCACACAGCACACACATACATTCCACACGCTAATCTAACAGGAAATAAACTACTAAATGATACATTAATGATATTCATGAATGATATGCGTGCATTTTCTCTTCCTCTTCTCTTTATCTCTCTTGACTTCCAGAAGGGGAGAAGCTGCCCGGCTCCACAATTACCATGTTTTAGCTTAGTTCATGCAAAAACTATAATAGCAGTTATGACCTTTTATTTCAGAAAACAAATACAAAATCACTCTCTTACGTGATTAATGGTAACTTTTGTAGTATCAAACATCTACCATTCTGATAATCTGAATTACCAGTAAATCTTGAACAAGCTCTCAGCTACGATAAAAAAATAAACCAGTGATATTATATTTTGTAATTTTAGCATACAAATATGGAATTACTACTTACCTCAATTTCCTGAGTATTGATAACTTCTGTAGTACCAAATTTAAGTTACTTTGATTATCTGAATTACCTTGAATTCTTGACAACAAGCTTTCAGCTACAAAAACAAAAGACAATAAATTTTAGCACACAATACAAAATAGCTTTCTTACCTCATTTTCTTGAGCAGTGGTAACTTTTGTAGTACCAAATTTGAGCCATTCTGACTATTTGAATTTACCAGTCACTGTTGACAACAAGCTCTTAGCTACAAAAAAGAAAGGCCAGAGTTATTTTTGCATATTTAGCTAACAAATTTGGAATTACGTACATACCTCACCTTCCCTCGAGTAGTAGTAGCTTCCTTAGCATTAATACTACGGCATTCTGACAACCAATGGCTCTTGACAATGAACAATCGGCCCTCCGTACCCTTACTTTGACCATCTGAATTACCTCGAATTCTCGACAACAAGCTCTCAGTTACATAAACAAAAGACAATCAATTTTAGCACACAAATACAAAATTACTTTCTTACCTCATTTTCTTGAGCAGAAGTAACTTCCGTAGTACCAAATTTGAGTCATTCTGACTATTTGAATTTACCAGTCAGTGTTGACAACAAGCTCTTTGCTGAGTTAACAATAACAGAATTACCTGAATAAACTTAGAAAGCAGTGGCAAAGAAGAGCAGCTTGACAAAGACTTCACAATTGTTTCAAGAAGAGAGTAGCTATAAACGTTTTGGTTGAAACAGGAGTTGCGTAAGGCAGTGCAGCATGATTCTCCGCGCACGTTAATTGAAAAATACTGGAACTGTGAACGCTTTACCTAACTTACGTAATTAGAAGCGCGGGCGAAAACAGAGGTCTCGCGTACCCCATAAACAGATAAACTAGTGATGTGCTTGAGCACAAATGGCGAGCGAGCCTAAAGACTATACTATTTTTATGATTTTGACTTCTAACACTGAAGCTACTGAAAATAAGGTCCAGTTTTTTAATTTAGCATACAGGGTAAAGGGATTTCAGTGCCATAGTAACAACTCTCTGCAACTGCTTGAATTGAAGGAAAAAAACAACAACAAAACCTAACACGTTATTTAAAAGTTTTCTTTGTGATATTCTTTAGCTAAGTAGTGGTTGTAACACACAATGCTTTGACACAACTGGACATGCACCTACACAGACTTACCTTCGCAGTAGTCTAGTGGACAATGTATTTTCAAGTAAATACTGTTGCGCACGGCTTATAACCATGACAAAGAGCGCATTGACTTACCACCGCCACTAACTCTAATAGAAAAACTGCACCCGCAAAAGAATTCAACCGGTAAACAATTCAATTTCTAGGGTGATACGGGTACTGATCGATAAACCAGAGGATTCTGTTTAGTGCAATTTGGAACGGGGTCGACCAAATAACTAACACAAAAACGCGATGACATACGTACGTCCATATATATAAATAAATAAATAAATAAACAAACATCCCCGATTTTCGATTGTGTTACCCCTGTAAGTGTCTCGCTCGCTACGCTCGCTCGCCAATAAATAAATATAGCGAAATCTCGATTGAGTTACCCCTGATAGTGTCTCGCTCGCTTCGCTCGCTCGCCAATAAAACTACAGTATTATTACTATGTTTTAGCTTAGTTCATGCAAACACTATAATATCAGCAAACAAATACAAAATCACTCTCTTACCTTTATAATGGTAACTTCTATTCAAACATCTGCCATTTTGATACCAGTAACTCTTGGACAAGCTCTCAGCTACGATTAAAAAAATAATAAACCATATTGTTATCATTTGTAATTTTAGCCAACAAATATGGAATTACTACTTACCTCAACTTCCTGAGTATTGATAACTTCTGTAGTTTCAAATTTAAGTTACTTTGACTATGTGAATTACCTCACATTCTTGACAACAAGCTCTCAGCTACAAAAACAAAAGACAATCAATGTTAGCACACAAATACAAATTACTTTCTTACCTCGTTTTCTTGAGCAGTAGTAACTTCCGTAGTATCAAATTTAAGCCATTCTGACTATTTGAATTTACCAGTCACCTTTGACAACAAACTCTTAGCTACAAAAAAGAAAGGCCAGAATTATTAAACTTTGTAGCATTTTTTTCGAGCGGTGCGGTAAGTTGGAGCTCCCAATTTGGTGCACTGTCACGAAAAATTTTGTCCCCCGTAAAATCCGGTTCGCCGGACCAATCATAGCCGTCATATACAGTCCGACCCCGTCACTAACGGTCCCCCCACGTGGTTAGCAAAACGGGCGGTGGTAATTCAATACCACTGCACCTATTTTATATGTTTCAGTACAGGAATGCTTTTTATTATAAGTCTCTTTTTGATTTAGCTGAGCCTTAATGATGTTAGCCTTTGCTTGATCCAGTACTATCTGGATACGAAATGGTTGGGTCCACAGACTTCAAAAAATCGATAGCAATGAAATTATTCCTCGTGTAAATGCAGTTCATATGAAGACCTACAATGTAAGAATTGCATATTGACAGATGCAAAAAATAACTCAATATGAAAGTGATTATTATTATCTGGACAGTTAGACCAGTTAATTGTTTGGGATCAAGACTAAGACAGGAATACCAAAGCACTGGATGTGTAAAGTTGTTTAGGGATGAGGTTTGTAGTACAAAAGCAGTAAGTGCTATTTATTCAATATAGCTGGCCTGTAGTTGAATTGGTTATCTTGTTTATAATTATACCCTAGTTTTTGCAGTGTTTTCAAACCTGAATGTCACAATGATAGTCCAATGGTGCCATAAAATAGCTTGTAGTTTTTTGTTAGTGGACTTTGTCTTTTATAGACTACTTTTTATTGACTTATATACAGGTCATAAAAGACAGAGAAGTCAATCTGAAGATGACACTCAATATAAAAACCCGGTAAAGCTAGTAATGTTACAATTCATGTGGAATAGCAATAGTATAATGATTAATTAAAATATACAGTTCATTGGTAAATAAAGATTTTTTGTGCCGAAAGAATGAACTTGCCCAAAATTTGATGGTTGAGAACAGAAGATACAGCTAAAACAATGCAAGTCAAAGTAAGTTTAAATTTGGGTTTAAGATGTATTATTTAGCCATAATGTTGTTCATACTCTCAGGAAGGATATTATTCTTATTGAATCATACAAACCAAAGCAGAAGTATGTGCCCCCAAAGCACTGGATTGCTGGCTTAAAGTTAACAGTCTTAGACAGAGATGTAATTTTAAGTCCTACTGGAATGTTAAATGATTCACTCATTAATGCTGTTAAAAATACAATTTCCTTCTGTTTCTGGTCTCCAAGATGTTGAACTAGGATTGTGTATGAGTTTAAATATGAAAATGGTGAATTTGTTCAAGTTATTCATACTACTGAGAACCATTGGATCACTCTTTCTACTATTGGCATAGAAAAGAAAAGTTGCATTCAAGAGTATGACAGTGTGTATAATATTGTTTACCAACCATGGCAAAGGCACAAATAGCTATTATTATGTGGTCACAAAAGTGCAATTGAGGTTTGTTTTATGGATGTACAAATGCAGGTAAATGTGTAAATGGTATTATAGTTTGCTCCATGGTATAATATAATCTATGTATTACATTTCTCTGTAGAGTGGTGGTTATGATTGTGGTGTTTTCGCAATAGCATATTTAACCTCACTTGTGTTTGGAGATGATCCAACTTTATGCATCTATGATACTGATATGATGAGAAGACACCTTTACAAAAGTCTGATGTCTGGAAAATGTACACCTTTCCCACAGAAACTGAGGGCCAGCAAAGGTCAACAGCTCAAGGCTAAAGATGATTTTGAGATTCATTGTTATTGCAGAATGCCAGAGCTGGAAAATATTGGAATGATTGATTGCACCAATTGCAGCCAATGGTTTCACTTGGATTGTGATTCTGTGCCTGCTGAGGCTTTAAATAATCCATCAATGACATGGTTTTGCTGTTTTTATAAAAACTAACTTTATCATTTTGACTTGTAAAAAAATTGTGTTATTTAGCTATCACAAATGAGAGAAACTGTTTATTTATTAAAATATTTACAATAAAAGAGTCAAACCAGTTATAGCTTTAGTTAAGTTTCTGGAAGAAAGAGCAAACTAAAATATATTTTAGTTTTAGTTTTAATTCATACTTTGGAAATTTGTAACAACAACAGATTGTATAAATAGTTTTAGTTTTAATTAACTAAAACAGCTAGAAAAATATGTTATCTTGTACACAGAGTTTTACAGTCTATCAGAAACATTCACTCTACTGTAGAGAAACTGCAAATATGAAAGAAAGAGCTACACAGTGACTCTTGAAGTCCAATGTTCAGAATATTGCTAGCAACACTTTGTTTATCAAGCATTTCTTTAAAAGTATTTTAATCAGGCTTGTGATTATTGTAAATAATTCATCTTGTGCAATCTTTAATATAAATATATATATAAAGTTCTGAGAGCGGGCATCTTTAGATTGTGTGACATGAGGCAACATTTAAATTTTCCCTTGCTTAAATATAATACTGTCTCCAGTCATTCATTTCTTTCACATATATCCTAGTCAAAGCTAAGGTTAGGCTACTGAATACTCTGCCTGAGAAGCTAATCTGGCTGAATTAAGGCCAATATTTATTATTTATATAGTTAATTTAGTTATTATTTATTATTTATTCATATGTTTAGTTTCATTAATTTACTGTGCTCCTGTTTTGTTTCATTAATTTACTGTGCTCCTGTTTTAATTTGTTCACTGTTCATTCATTTAATTTGTTTTGCTCCGTATTCATTTTTTAATAGCTATTATTCATTTTTTAATAGCTATTTCATTTCTAGGGAAAAACCAACTCCCAATAATCCTAGTCAAGTCGTCGCTCTTACTAAATTGTAACTTGAATGATGTCAAGATAGGGGGGACTATCTATGATGGAGGGGGACCGTCTGTGCTAACACACACGGTCCCACTAGGACCACTCACGCCTATACACGCACGGTTCGCAGGACCGTCGGTGTACACACAGATTGTCCGACCGGACCACTTTTGGGGGGGGGGGGGCGAATTTTGCATGTAGCCGAGCCGATATTCTACTGCAAGACAACGAGTTCTTATCCATTTCAATATTACTTTATGATTTATTCGCAATTTTTTAGATATTGAAAAATTGTCTTTGTGGTGCAGTTCATTTTTTTTTTTGGTTTACCCGTGTGTAAAATTTTTGTGTCGTTCTCATTATTAGATTCCAAGAAAAACTCATACAAAATTTGGAACTTTAATTCCACTCGCAATTCTTAAAAAATAGCCCCACCCCCATACCTCGTACTACGAGTACGCGAGCAATTTTTTTTTCAATTAGTTTGTATTGGTACTAAAAATAGCCCGCCTATATCAAGAGTAAACAAACATCAATACAACAATAACAAGAGAGTCAGAAGAGAGAGCAGTTTATTGGAGATAGCCAGAGGTGAAGGATTAGATCTGCGCAGCTTGAAAAATCGAGCCTGGTGGATCTGTCACGTAAAATATGGTCCGCCGTAAAACTGAGTCCCCCGGACCAATATTAACGTAAAATTAGGTCCGGTGGGATAAATTTTCGCGTGAAAATTTGTCCGTCCACGTGGAGTTCAGTCCGCTTTAGTTATTCTTCTCGCTATGTCCAAAAAAGACTGTTTTGAAGAAAGTGGAGAGCTGCTTGACGATGTAGTGAAGTACCTGACTACAAAAGCCTATTCAGAAAATGCTGATAGCAATAAGAAAAGATCAATAAGAAGAAAGGCAAAGAAATTTGAAGTCAGGCATGGGGAGATGTTTTACAAGAATAAGGTAAGCTAGAAATTGCTTATCAGAACTGCTATACATACACTACTTTGCTTTATAGGGAAATTTTTTTAAATATTTACGCTCAACTAAAGAACAAAAACAAGTACTGCTGTCCTGTCATGTTGACAAGACTTCAGGACACTTGGGTATAAATCGAACTTTGCATCGAATCAAAGAACGTTTTATGTGGCCTGGAATGGTGTCTGATGTTAAAAAAATGGTAAATCACAATTTACAATTATATTCAATATTGTTGAAAGTATTTACAATTTCAGATATCAACTTGTGATGTGTGCCAACGCATGAATCGAAAGCTCACTACAGGTGTTCCACAGCTGCATCCAATAGCAGTTGTTAGCTCATGGTACTGCATAGGAATGGACTTTATTGGGCCGCTATTCCCTACAGCAGATGATGGAAGCAAGTATATTTTGACTATTAGTGACTATTTTTCAAAATATGTTGAAGCCATTCCTACACCGGATAAGTGTTCAAGTCGAGTAGCTACCCTTCTTTATAAGGTATTAGTGGTGTCGTGGCATGTTTATATTTAGATAATTAAGAAATGTATTTGGGCAAGTGAAACGAGACTCTCACTAATGAGTCTCAATTGAGATTTTGGTATATGGCAAAGTTCAAAGAGTCAATGCGTGTCCACCCCCGGAGGCTACTTAAAAACATAAACATTAGCACGGGTACAAGAAATCGGGAGAAAAGACTTTGAAGTAATGCTAGGAAAAGAAGAAAAAAAACAGCAAAGAGCTGCCGAGACAGAATGAGTATGTATAAAATTGTTGTGTGTTGCTAAAGAATAGCAATAAACAAAACAAAAATATTTAACAAAAATTATTAGCAGCTAGCTAGCAAATTTAAATTTCAGTCAGACCAGCTCGCTCGTTATACGTGCTGAAGCACATCACTAGTTAAATATCTTACTGTTCTGTAGTTATTCATGAGATTTGGACTACCACATGTGATTATATCAGACTGTGGTCGTGAATTCAACAATGCTGTGGATAGTCACTTGGCAGAGCAATTGGGCATCAAACGGCAGCTCACAACTCCGTATCATCCACAGGTATATTTATTTATATATTATGCTTTTAGTGCATTTAAAACAGCAGAAGTTTTCACCCCTAAATTTTGATGGGGCAAATTAAACCTTCATGTATTGATGCAGATTACTGTAATTTTTTTACTTTTTGATGCTTCTGTTTTAGGCCAATGGCTTAGATGAGCGTTGGAATCAAACATTACAAAATATGTTAACAAAATTTGTTTCCAAGCAGAGAAAGTCATGGTCCTCTTATATAGATTCATGTGTGTTTGCTTACAATACATCCAGACAAGAGTCCACTAAACATACTCCATTTGAAATAATGTTTGGACGCAGAGCTACTCTTCCAATTGATATTAGTATGACCAAAGATAGTGCGGAAAATTTAGCTCGCCTTCGTCATGAATTTGATGGAGATGTTTATCAACTTCAACAAAAGACAAGACTTGATGTTATGGTATCAGCCAAAAGAAATATTTTGGCAGCTCAAGAGAGACAGAAACAGTATTATGATGCCAAACGTGCTAATCCTCATTTATTTATGGTAGGCGAGCAAGTCCTATTGAAAGATTTTAGTCGCAAAAAACGGAAAGGTGGAAAGCTGACAATACATTGGGCCATATGACATCCTCAGTGCTTCAAAGAAAGGTGTCTTTGTCCTTAAGCATTCCGTATCTGGAAAAATAAGTAAAGCAATTGGCTCCCATTTAAAGTTGTATATTCCCAGAGATACAGATGATGTTTCAGCGTAAGTCACAACAAAAGCAAATTAATTAATAAATCATATAGTGTTTGTATATTGTTATCACTTGCCCTGTTTTGTTTGTGTATGGCAGTATGTCGATGTCAAGCAGTATACCATTAGTTAACTTTTCTGCTTCTTTTCGGTTAGTTAAATGAAACTAATGGATCCTATGAAGTCTGGAGGAGTTAGGCAAAGTTACATATTTTCAAAGGTGTAGAGCACACGCCCTACTGAGGCCACCCCAGGTGCCTAACCGTAACCAGTGTTATAAAAAATCGTTGAATTAACTTGTCACGGTTAGTTTCAAATTCATATGCACTCGGCCTTTGAGTGACCTTCTAGTGAGTACAACTAAGGGATTGTAAAGACACATTATATGGGAATAGCTCAGGATGAGGTGTGGGAAGGTGCGGTGAGGTGATTAGTGTTGATTGGCCCTGAATGAGCATGAACTATACATCATTATACCATAATTAGATTGAAAAGCCTGGCCTCATGAGTTTGAAACTAACCATGACAAGTCTATTCAATGTGGACCCCCATTGAGCATGTGCTCTGCACCTTTGAAAAAATATGACAACATACTAAATGATCATTGTCACTTTTACAAATTTTCTTAGAATGTTTTAACTGTCAACTTTATTCTATGACATTTAGAATGTTATTCTATACGCCACTGTATAGGCTCACTGGATAATATAAACGCTTTTTAATGTACTATCTGCTTCACTCGACTAGAAATGTACTCAAAGGGCAGAGCGGTTTTAGTTAATCTTGTACAGTGTTATTACAGACCTGCTGGATGAGCAATAGGGATTGTATTTGGTTGAAACAATTAAGCCCATTGTTGGTATTGAAGGTAAACTTGTGAGTTAATGACACCACATACTATTGAAATTTAGCTACTAGTTTTTAGTATAGATTGTATGCTACTCTTCTGTGTTTTTAGTGTACCTCTATTATAACTAAATGAACTGATGTCTAGTCATTTAGTTTTTCTGTTTTGTTTTGGTAATTTTAATGTTGGAACACTGCATATGTATCAAAAGCTCATTGCCTGAGGGAACTGATACAGACCGCACTCTAATATCAGCTCTATCTATGTCAAATAATACCATCAAATTAACTGAATCAGATGATTCTATACCTCCATTGCCACCACCCACATATATTTCTTCACAATCGTAAGTTTCTACTTGTCTATCCCTAATGATGGTTATTATGCATATCATATCATTACTAGTCCGACAAAGGAAAATTTCAGACCTCCTTCAACAAGTACTCCTGCAAAGAAGCGAAAAGATTTCTGTAAAGATATTTCTTTGTTCAATTCACCTGCAAAAAAAATCAAAATCAAAGATGTGCAAGCTCCATTCAAACAAGTCCATGTTTCAAGGTTTGACTTGGTATCAATATTAACAAATGTATCTATTTTACCCACCTAATGATATGTTATTCTCATGTACATACCTAATTGTGTTACCTATTTTGATATCACACTAAATGTTTAGCAAATGCCAAGACACTGAATTGAAAACTACACACTTAGTTTTTGTGTGTTGTAATTCTATTACTACATAAGAGCTGTTCGAATATTTATTGTTATAATGTTTATACATTCATTTTACAGACCAGTACGAAACACCTGTCTTGCTGCACAGCTTATGAAGGCATACAGGGAAACCAAATACAAATATGGAAATAAAGAAAGGTAACATGGCAACTTGTGTATTTCCTGTATATCATCAAGAGTCAACATTATTTTAGTAATAGGGTAGTCATTGATGTAGACTCCTGTACAGTCAGCAAAAGAAATCCGAAAGCTTGGCTTCCAGATTTTCAACTGTTTGAATCAGATAGAGATTGTATTTTAAGCCCTACTGGATGGCTCACAGATACCATCATAAATGCTGTCCAAATTATGTTGAAGAAGCAGTTTCCTCACACTAATGGTCTACAGGATACTTGCCTTGGCTCAGTATATCAATTTAACTCTTTGCAAGGGGAGTTCATTCAAATTCTTTTTTCTCCTGGCCATTGGCTAACAATATCCACTATGGGTTTAACTCATCCATGTGTTGCAGTATTTGACAGCAAATACAGTACAGTATCTACTCCTGTAGCCTCACAAATAGCTTCAATTCTGCGTACAAGTCACCAACACATTGAACTACAGTTCAAGGATATTCAGCAACAGGTATTACAAAGAGATGTATTTATAACTACAAAAGCTCTTCAGGTGTTGGGCATGTTTGTAGTGACTATGTTGTTTGATCTTTAACTCCTGTCATATTTTATTTACAGAGTGGCAGCAATGATTGTGGGCTTTTTGCAGTAGCTAACGCAACAGCATTGGTATTTGGACACCAACCACATACTGTACATTACGATCAATCCAGAATGAGGGGCCATTTATACAGATGTCTGGCAAAGGGAAAAATTACACCTTTCCCACATAAAAAAATTGTTCTTGTTTCTAGACCAGTTTCAAGAAAAGAAGATATTTCTATATTTTGCATCTGTAGAATGCCTGATGTGCAAATCCAAATGTGACCGGATTTGTGAAAACCCGGCTAAACGCGTCATCTAAAGTTTTCTAATTTATTCTACCAGTAGGCTGCACGGGGCCTTGGGATGCCTTCCTCCTAATTTGGAAGCTGTAGCACAAGCCGTCTTCGCCCTACGCACTACAACACTTCAGTATTTTTGCTAAACTTATTATTGCTGATTTCGAAAAAACGCCCGGTAAAGGCGTTGCTAAGGTCAGGGGGCGTGCCTTGTGTCCGTATACTATTACTGCGTGTCTCCGGGACACTATGGAATAAATCGGTTACAGGCGGATTGAAAGAAGTCTAAAAGGCGTAATGCAGGGCTCCTTAAGAAACTATGATGACGAGAATTGCGTGAGTACGTGAATTATGTAGTGAATTAGTTAGCTACAGTTTTTTCCCGGGCTGTTTTAGTGAAAAGCCCGCCAATAATTTCTTAGCAACTCTCCGTACACGAGTCCAACCGGCTAGTGTTTCTAGCCTCCTAGTGTGAGTTCTAGCAACTGCGTCATAAGCTAGAGCTAACTGATGTCTATCCATTTCTGCCATAAAAAATTTTTCGAAAAAAATCGACCCATAAGGCTTTACCCGGTGATACTGAAAAAATTGTTTGCCGCGTTTTGGCGGATTTTCCCAAATCCGGTCACAAATGGTAGAATGCGCACTGAATGTAAGGAATGGTTTCACATCACCTGTCAAGACATACCAAGTGATGCAGTGGAACAAAGCTCACTGCCATGGCTGTGCAGCCATTGCAGCAGTTAACTAGTAGCTATTATTGTTTTGGACATTCTTATTCCTATGTCAATAGTTTTTTTAATCTCTTTACTGCATTGTGATTTATTGCATAAATTTGATTAGTGAAATATAATGGGCTGCTTTTAACACTAAAATTTAAAGCCACAGAGGTGATATTAATTAACTATGTACAAAAAACAACAACAAACAGTAACAACAAACTATACATAAGCTGAAATCAAATAGCTACCTATTGTATTATTTATAGTGTTGTTTTGGTTAACTAAAACCCCATAGTTTAGGGTATTTTACTTTTGGTAAAAATAACTAAAACTAAGCTGTAGAGAACATGAAAAAACTAAATACTTTAGAAGACAGAAAATTCGATAATAACTAAGACTAGTAGAGTGGATGACTAAAACTAATCAAATTTTTTTTCCCCATGCATTTTGAATGAGCAACTTGCGTGCCATACTATTAGCCTTGAAATAATGTCATTTAATAATGAAGGGATTAATTGCAATCAAGTAATTGTACTCTAAACTATATAAAATATATCATACTTTATTTATAATACCTAAGATTTTATAGAAATATGCTATTTTTGAAGTTATTTGGGAGAACTACTAGTACTACTTTCTTTAAGGAGTCGCATTATTGAACTAAATCTTCTGTGAGAATTTGGGAAAAAACTAAAATTGGGAAAAAACTAAAACAAAGAATTCGAGATATTTTTTCAGTACGAGTAACTAAAAACTAAGAACGATAGTAACTAAAAACTAAGAAAGTCTGGAATCTCTACACCAAAATAACACTGATCTATTTATAGTGGTGCGCCTAGCTAGGGATGGCCGAGACGACGAGGCTCATATAGGACAATTTATTATGTGGACCATTTTTAACGCTAGCGGACCAGTTTTAATATTAAAACTGGTCCGGACGGACAGTAAATAATGGTCCGGGCGGACCAATATCAAGCGGACCAATTTTTTCGTGACAGACCCATCCGCTTGAGTTCATGTGCGCAGAGTCCGGAGAACGGCTACTGGAGGAAAGGCAGCCTGGTTCACCTTGCCGCGTGAGCTCAGACGACGTATGGAGAGTTGCTGTAAACGAATATGAGACATTTTGTAATTTTAACTTACAAATAATATGGATTTAAGTACTTACCTCAGTTTCCCTCTAGTAGTGGTGGCTTCCTCAGCATTATTATAATGTATTCTGACAGTGGTACATTCTGTAGTATCCAATTTCAGCCATTCTAACTACCTCAGTCACCAGTAACCAGTGAACAAGCTCGCAGCTCTAACAAAACATAATAGCCCGAGTTATTTTTGTAGTTTTAGCTATAGTATGTCCAAGTTGAGTTGGCCGCAAGAAAAACTTGAATAACTTTAGAACGGAAGCAGCTACGCATCCGGGGTTTGCACCATTGGAAAGCTCGCGCCGAAGCGGTTAAAAATATTCCCTCAATAAACTCCAAAACCGGAGAGAAAGTGCTATTGCAAAACTCAATACAAAAGTCTATGGGAATAGAAAAAACCACAGGTTTCCCGCTCAATACGCGCCCGCTTTTAGTCACGCGGTATGGCTCAATTTATCACGCGGACTGTCTTCATTAAGAATTTTGTAAACAATGAGCGGCTTCTTCTCAGATTGCTGTGTTTCTAGCTTTATATCACGATTAGCTTAGGTTGCGAGTGTGGAAACAGGATAGACGGAGTGTTCTGTTGTTGCAGAGGGTACAGGACCACCTGATAGGATGTTGGTAAGATTATTTGTCTACCTGTTCAATAACAAATGCCATATAGCCAATATTATTTCAGTGATATAGCTATCATTTAGCTAGCAACTTGTAATACAGCCACACTTACGCTGTTTGCCGTTAAATTGTGTGCTTGTCAAAGCCGTGTTTATGCCAATTCCTTTTCTTCACTATTATAGATGCCATTTATTGTAAGAATTAGGACCAACTCAGGCAGAACTCCACCTTCAACTCGGATCACAACTATTTTTTGAATGTGTACTACTTAAATTCTATCATTTCACCAATTTTCATATACCTTATTATAAATAAATGAAAGAATTGATAATTTTATTTTAACATGAAAGTCTAGTAACTTTAGCTACAAGTTTACAGTGCTGTACTGCTGAATCCTGTGAACATCAGAATATTTGTTGGGACACAGTAGGTAGAATCCACTGATTTTAATCCTGTCTCTTTAGAAGAACTCCCACCAGTTTGCGTTTTCCATCTGCTGTACATTATCTGCGCATAAGAAACATAAATATCATTGAAAACAGACGAGATGAGCTGTACAGCGCCCGAAAAACTCCATAAACTTCACTAAATTTCTTTCTTTCAATAGTTATAGTATTAATGCGCACCTGCGCTACCGCCCCTTTTTCACGTGCAACGTTGACGTTTGCGCGCTTAATTGACTTGGATTCACATGACTAAATTGCTTCCGGTAAAGTACTAAATGCATTCCTCAATTACCGCGCTTGCGGTCGTGCCAACTCAACTTGGACATACTATAACAAGTATGGAACTAGTAGCTACTTACATCAGCTTCTTCCAAGTAATGGTGGCTTCATTATCATTTAGCCATTCTGGCTACCAGTGGCATTTGACGACAACCAACAAGCAGCATTTTTAGTAGCCCCCCCCAAAAAACGACGAAGTTTTGAAATGAAGTCTTGTAAAGTAACAAGCGAGCGAGCCTTAAACTACACTATTGTTATTCAAACTACTAAAATAAAGTTGAGTTGTTAAATTACGCATATACGGTAAAGGGGATTCAATGCCATAGTAATCACTCGCCTTTGTTTGAATGAAAAAGAAGCAACAAAATCAAGTCACGTTATTTAAAATTTTCTTACCTACCAAGACTTACCTTCGTGGTTCGTCTAGTGGACAATGAATTGTCAAGTAAATGCTGTTGAGTAGTGCTTATAACTCTGACAAATAGTGTATTAACTTACCACCGCCACTAACTCGAATAGAAATGGAGCTCCCAGCACCCGCACAACAATTCAAAGCGGTGAACAATTCAATTTCTAAGGTAATACGGGTAATGGTCGCTACACCAGAGGATTCTGTTTAGTGAAGTTTGGGACGGGGTCGAGCGCGGAGCGAACACAAAAATACGGAGGGTCAAAGTACAAAATGACATACGTACGTCCATATATATAAATAAACTAGTGATGTGCTTGAGCACAAATGGCGAGCGAGCCTAAAGACTATAATATTTTTATATGAATGATTTTGACTTCTAACACTGAAGCTACTGATAAGGTCCAGTTTTTTTATTTCGCATACACGGTAAAGGGATTTCAGTGCCATAGTAACAACTCTCTGCAACTGCTTGAATTGAAGGGGAAAAACAACAACAAACAATACACGTTATTTAAAAGCTTTCTTTGTGATAGTCTTTAGCTAAGTAGTGGTTGTAACAACACAAGCGTTGAACAAAACTGGAAATGACCTACCAGACTTTACCTTGCAGTATCTATTGGACAATGTATTTTCAGTAAATAACTGTTGTCCACGGCTTAAACCATACAAATGAGCGCATTGACTTACCACTGGCCACTAACTCGAATAGAAATGGAAGTCCCTTAAGTTTTCAAGTTTGAACTGCACCCGCAAAATAATTCAAAACGGTAAACAATTCAATTTCTAGGGTGATACGGGTACTGATCGATAAACCAGAGGATTCTGTTTAGTGCAATTTGGGACGGGGTCGACCACATAACTAACACAAAAACGCGAGGGTCAAAGTACAAAATGACATACGTACGTCCAAACATAATATATACAAATAAATTTATAAACATCCCCGATTTTCGATTGTGTTACCCCTGTAAGTGTCTCGCTCGCCAATATAACTGTATAAAATAGCGTATTAACTTACCACCGCCACTAACTCGAATAGAAATGGAGCTCCCATAAGTTTTTTACTGCACCCACAAAAGAATTCAAAGCGGTAAACCATTCAATTTCTAAGGTGATACAGGTAATGGTCGCTAAACTGGAGGATTCTGTTTAGTGAAGTTTGGGACAGGGTCGAACACGGAGCGAACATAATAATACGCGAGGGTCAAAGCACAAAATGACATACGTATATCCAAACATAAAAACTAGTGATGTGCTTGAGCACAAATGGTGAACGAGCCTGATAGTTAGGTTACATAAAACTAAGTATTGTTACTATGTTTTAGCTTAGTTCATGCAAACACTATAATAGCAGTTATGACCTTTTTTTTCAGCAAATACAAAATCACTCTCTTACCTGATTTGTTAGCTTTTGTAGTATTAAACATCTGCCATTCTGATAATCTCGATTATCAGTACCTGTTGAACAAACTCTCAGCTACAATAAACAAAAATCAGTGTTATTATTGGTAATTTAAGCAAACAAATATGGAATTACTACTTACCTCAATTTCCTGAGTATTGATAACTTCTGTAGTATCAAATTGAAGTTACTTTGACTATCTGAATTACCTCGAATTCTTGACAACAAAGCTCTCAGCTACAAAAACAAAAGACCATCAATTTTAGCACACAAATACAAAATTACTTTCTTACCTCATTTTCTTGAGCAACCACTTCTCATCAGATAACCCCTTACCAGGTTTTATCTTCCGTGAACAATTACCGAGAGCACCGTCTTAGCTTCAGCATCACATTACCGCTTTTGGACCACTCCATTGTCGAATTCTACTTACCTTCAGTGAAAGAACACTCCAATTTATTCCTCTTCAAGGAACAGCGCCTACTCACTTCTATTACTAATCTACTTCTAAGTTGGTCTGCACTTCTTTCCATATCATGGCCACCGTCACAGTCTCAGGCAAGGATCAGAAGATCTACTGCTCGCACCCGAGCTACTAGGCAGATTCATAACACAGAGAA
>WLWD01003414.1_pt1 | contig 49177 bp, 39 predicted proteins | sample 6712731 | NCBI WGS metagenome assembly WLWD01 (sample SAMN12718690, study PRJNA576275) | sponge metagenome | isolation source: marine sponge | host: Mycale hentscheli | place: New Zealand: South Island, Marlborough, Capsize Point | collected 2014-11-01 | reverse complement strand
TAGAAACAGACGTTCCGCTATTTCTGGAGTCACTTTCACTTCTTTTCTAGAGAACTCCTCAGAGAAGCAGGTAGCAGAAAAGATAAAGAAGCTATTGTTTAACTACAATTTCCTCAAAGAAGCATGTAGTTCATCTAACAACAGAGTAGTCGATGCCAAAACCTTTTCTGGGATGTCATCGTTTAGTAGCATGCCACAAAGTCAACCTTCAAATATAGTGTACTTGCCTATTGTTGATATGCATGCGGATACTACAGAGGCAATGGTGGCTGTTGTGTCAAAGCTTTACAAAGAGTATGGGATTGGGGTGACTTCTGAACACCTAGTTGTAGTTGGTGACCAGAAAACATATGCGCATCTCCAAGAGGTAAAAAATGCTTACGGTTCTGATCTAAATTGGCTCATTCCTTTTATTGGAGACTGGCACTTACTTCACAATTTTCACTCAGTTTTGATGAAAATATACTATGAAGCCGGATTGAAGGATCTTGCACAGTGTTCCGGATTTAGAGGTGAAACCATTAAGTCTTTAAAGAACTGTACCAACTTCAACAGAACGCATGCTTTCTTTCTCCAGTCTATGGAAGCTTTTTATAGGCACTTTTTGCAAGAGTTTTCCTCTAGTTGCAAAGAAGATTACAATGACTTGCTGTCTTCTGCCTGTGCCCGTATCACTGAGTGTGACAAAAATTGTCATCAGCAAGATTCAAATGATCCATTAAAAGCTTTTCTAGATAGGTTTGACTCAGAAAATCCTGAATTTTTTGAACGCTTTTCCGAGTGGTTAGCTTTTAGAGCTTCAGCAGATTCCAATTGGAAGTTTTGGGTAAACTTTGTGTTTCGGGATGCTTTTTCGTATTTCTCTTTGTTTTATTCCATCAGAAATGGCATATGGGATCTTCGGCTCTATGCCATAAAGCAAATTGGGCCTTTGTTTGCAGCTTTTGATCGGCCTCACTACCAAAAATTAATTCCTTGTCATTTGCATGAAGTGCTTCTGATGCCACAAGAAATAGTAGCACATTTTGAGAAAGGCGCCTTTGTTTGTAATGTTTCAGGTAACTCCTTCCACTCAGTTGCCCTGGATGAGGCACATGAAATGCTAGTGAATAAAGATCTCAAAACTACAGTTGTGAGGCCTACAAAGGAATACATTGATCGGATTATTCATTACTACCCTGTAAGAGCACAAGCTCTTAAGACACTCAAACAGCAAGTACTTCTTGATATAAATACCTTGATATGGATCAATTGTCTGCTGCTCTCACTGGCGATCCTGATCTAGCTGCAATTCCAGCTGAAGCTAGACCAAAATTCATGCAGTCACTCTTTGTTTGTACTGGGAGTGACTTTACCTCCTTTTTTTCAGGATTAGGCAAAGCAACATTTATGCGCTTTGCCTACCAGCACAATACATTTATCAATGCCAACAGTGAGCAATTTCCTGGATCTCTGGTCCACACTACAGCTGACACTAAGGAAAAGGGGTTTCTGGCCTTTATTAGGCTTGTTGGAACAGCCTATTACAGTAAGCACAGGACTTGCTTTCCCTTTGAGTCTCCAAGAGCCTTTCTTAACTCATTTGGATCTGGCATTGACTCCAGGATGCAACACAAAGCGTGGCTTGAATGTATTTGCAATGCTATTTGGGAACGTACTGAGTTTGAGGATGAACTGCCACCATCTGTTGAAGCACTGTGGAGGCATTGGCTCCGAACATGCTGGGTGTCTGACTATTGGAGTAAAGCTATAGAGAACTGCTGCAATGTGTTGGATGTCACATGCTTTGGATGGAAAGTAAATGATGGTTCCTTGGAAATTGATTGGGAAGATCAATCAAACATTGCCAAAGTTCGCGACAGAGTCAAACTTCTACTCCGTGGTTGCTCCTGCAAGAAGGGATGTGACACAAGAAGATGCTCTTGCCTCAAAGATGGAAAGAAGTGTGGTCCTGGTTGTAGATGCTGCAATTGTCAAAATAGTCCTGCTGTCCATGATGCTGAAACTCATGATATTGAGGAAGAAGAGGAGGAAGACAATGAAGCATCGAGGCAGACATGTCAAAATGTTATGGTCATTGATGAGGAGGATAGATATTCAACTGATCAAGAGTCAGACATGAATTCTTTAGCCACAGATGACTCAGATATTGAATCTGTATGACATTGTTTTCATAATACTACTCACCCACTATGCCTATGAGATACTCCATTATTTATTCTGATTTTTATCCTCATAAGCATTCATGCAGTGAAATCAATTGTTAATGATAATTTCACACCTCAATTGGTCGGGTTTGATTGAGTGTAGCTGTTAAGTTCAGTGATAGTAACTTTTTTTTTTTGAATATGTTATAGAGAATTTATTGTGCTATAGAATGGTATAAATATCATAGTACTTTGCGTGGGCAAAAAAAATTCTGCCCAAAGTTACTACACCGACTATTTTAGAGTTACTTTGGAGGACCTCATTAAACAGTTCTATTACTACCATCAGGAATGTCCCACAGAAACCAAACTTATACTATCTGAAAGAAGAAGAGTTACTCTTTCCAGACAGTATGAGAGTTAAGCTCTATAGTGTTCAGAATCCACTTTATACCTGGCAACAACAAAAGGATGTTTGTGGTTAAAAATGTGTACCATGGAATGTTCTTCATTTAGCACTTCCTGTATCTGCATTGAATGGACTGCTGGCTTATGGACTGATGACATTTACAAAGAACCTCTGAGAAAGGACCAACTCTGAGAAGAGACCAAAAGTCCTGTCCCGTCCTCTTGTTTACTTCAGTAATTTGATGAACCTGTTGTAGTGGCTCACTGTAAACAATTATGCACGAAAATATGTAGTCAGGAGTTTTCGCCTCGTGAGAATGGAATCCAAAATATTGTGATTAATGAAATTAATTGGTACTAGAAAGTTCATCAAACTCAAGTTAATCGACCATGAGTAAAGCAAAGAATCTTGTGGCTACTGGTACAGCTAATTAGCTATTTCTCCACCACATTTATCTATACTTTCGATAAAGATGTGCTGCTACTGGAGATACAATTTTCTGTAAAAACAACAACAAACTTTCCTGAATAAGGGGATTGTTTGAGGTAGTATTTGCAAGGAACCGCACCAGTCTTTATTAGCAGTTAAAACGTGAAAACTTACGGGACTTCCATTTTTATTCGAGTTAGTGGCGGTCAATGCGCTCTTTGTCATGGTTATAAGCCGTACGCAACAGTATTTACTTGAAAATGCATTGTCCACTAGACTAACCGCGAAGGTAAGTCTCGTGTAGGTGCATGTCCAGTTGTGTCAAAGCATTGTGCGTTACAGCCACTACTTAGCTAAAGAATATCACAAAGAAAACGTTAAAATAACGTGCATTTTTTTTTTCAGTTGCAGTGAGCTGTTAGCTACAATGGCACTGAAATCCCTTTACCGTGTATGCGTTTTAAAAACTCGACCATATAATATTCAGTAGCTTCAGTGTTAGAAGTCAAAATTATTCATATAATAATAGTATAGTCTTTAGGCTCGCTCGCCATTTGTGCTCAAGCACATCACAAGTAAATACCAGCACGTTCTACTGAATGTGACGACACTTAACCTACCACACGGTGACGATGCTTTACCGAACCGTACAAAGCTTTACCGAACCGTACAAAGCTTATCAATTGTTCATGAATACACACACCGTTGGTCGTGATCGGTCGTCGTTACTGACACACAAGCGTATTAGTACGTAACGCTACAATTATGTCATGTGTTTAAAAAAAGGCAAAAGCATGAAGTAAGCTTGAGTATGATTTGTATACCTACAAATTCATCCTATTATAAGGGGAAAGAAAAAAGGATAATAGGCTTCCAGCCAAGAGGCATATCAATCACTACCATCAGATGATGAATGGGACAAAAAATTATTTTCCAAAATAAGGCCAAGTAGAAGAGAATTAACCTGATGCCAGATTTTCTTCCTGAACTTGGTGACAGTGTGGAGAACTGAACTTTCAACCTCAACAGCACTACACAGAAGGAGCCATCAAACTATGTATTGAAGTCATTTAAGTCATTAACACTTTCATTCAAACAAGAAACACTTCACACGGTTCGTATCAAATTAGTAGCTGGAACTATAGAATCATTCACACTTAGCTAGAGACTACTTTTAGAACATGAGCAGCATGAGTATTTAAGCAAAGCTGTTCATGGTTCCACTGACTCTGTGTATGTCTATGATTTCCTTGCAGTATTGTCTTGTTACTGTACATGTTTTTTTTAAAACCTACCTCCTGCCAATTCAACTTGTGGGTAGCTACAGTTTGACAATTCAGTATCACTTGCCACAGAAGTCTGGTGGCAGCAACTACTAAACTGCTGCACAAATAGTGAGAGTTACAGAAGCTTGCCAACCCCAGACAAGAATACTGCAAATTCCCACAAAATTGGTGGCAGTGGTGGGATTGTGAAGAGAAGAATTAAACAAAACCAATGAACAGCATTGATGCAGAACAACTCTGCAGCAAGAGAAATCACAGCAAAGCAAAAGGAGAAGAGAGGAACTGGACAGATTAGCAAAAATTGAGGAGAATAGACTGGAAATTGAGAAAAGAAGAATAGAAGCAGAAAAAGTCAAAATGGACACAGAGAAAAAAGAGAATTGAAGAAGAACTGAAACAGAGAAAAGAGGCAGAAGAGAGAAAAGAGAAATTGTCAGGACTCAGCAATTATACATCTGGAAGTGATCTCCAGCAATATTTGACACAGTTTGAAAGTATCATGGCAGAATGCAAGATTGATGACAAGAAGTGGAACTCAATTCTGTATCCCAGATTGGATGTCACATTAGCTGAGAGAATGAGACCTTTAAAGGAAATTGATAAGAATTACCAAGAAGTGAAAACAGCACTACTCAAATCAGTAGGAGCAACTCCTGCAGCTTTTGGTCAACAGGTCTATGAATTATCAGCTGATAAAATCAAACACAAAATGCATTACAAATTGTGGAGCACTTAAAAAGATTATCTGATGGATGGATGCAGGGAAAACAACTCTGGAAGAAGAAAAATTTGTCATGGTTAAAGCAATGTTGCAACATTGCTTGCCCCACAATGGCTTAGTTTTCCTGGAAAACAGAAATCACAGCAATTGGCAGAGTTAACAGAAAGCTTGGATACTTGGTTGTCTACAAGGCAAAATGGTGATTTTATGAAGGCTATGAATCAGCGACAACACTCAAAATACAATGAGAAAAGAAGTGAACACTCCAGAAATTCCCAAAGTCATCACTCAAAGGAAAACACCATGAAAAGTGAGTCCAGACCAACTTGCAATAGAGTGGGACATAAAAGTGAGCAATGCTGATTCCGGAAAGAGGGAAATTCTAGTGACAGCAACACCAGCAGCCACCGGAAGTCCAAAGCCACTTTCAACTGTTTCATCTGAAGCAGGACATAAAACGTATGAGTTTCCCCAGAAGAAAACAAACATCAAGAAGGAGAAGAATTTCAAAGAGTCAAGCATGGGAGCAATACCACCAGCTAAGAATTGGATTACAGGAAAGGTCAATGGAATTTCGCAGAGAATTTTGATAGATTCTGGAGCTACTGTGGGTGTGGTCACACCTGAAGTAGCAGCAGCCACTGACTACAAAACAAAGGCAGGAAGAAGAGTTTCTCTACATGGAGCCATCAGAGGAGACAGAGACACCATAATGGTGAAATATGAATTTGGCAACTCCAGCTTTGAAAGAGAAGCAGCAGTCAGTGAGAGCAGTGAGGATTTCCAAGGCATTATATTTCCCTGGGACATAAGTAACAGAGCTGAAGGCAGACTATCATTCCATTATTTGAAGGCCAAGAAGAAAAGGAGAATTGTGTAGTTACAAGAAGACAGAAGCAGAAGGAGAAAGCTCAAAAGTTACAAGAGGCAAAATCAATTCCTGCAACACCTCTGATGACAAGTTTGGACAATGATTCTAGGGCAGCAACTCCAGCAGCTACAGATTCTCCAGACACAGTTGGCATTTCCACTGCAACTCCAGCAACAGAGGAAACACAACTATTGGTGACATAACTGCAAGTCCTACAACAGCAATTCCAGCAGCAGAGGAAAAATGCTCAATGGCCGTCAACATTGCGAGTGCTTCCAATTCTGTGGCAGCATACCTCTGTTCCCTTGGCAGCAATTGGCGGGAGTAATAGGCACACGGCACCCAGACATCATCCCTACAAACACAAAGAACTCCTCCCACACCACAAGAAGAAGAATCAGTAAACACAGCAAATTTGTCTGATAAAGCTGGGATTGTCAGCATAGAATGATTACAAATCTGTGAAATAATAAACTCAAACGAATGTGTCACGTCATCAGTCCACACAACAGTTTTGGTGAGGATTTAGTCATATGTTTAGTAAGGGCAGAAGTATGATCAGCGAACTTCGGGATGAAACGAGAGTAAAAGTTGGCAAAACCCAAGAAAGAACGAAGTTGCGAGACAGTAGAAGGGCATATGTAATCTTGAAGTTGATGAACTCTTGCCTGAGGTATACCCAAATGACCGTTACCAACAATGAAACCAAAGAACTCAAGTTGTTTGAAACACCAACAACATTTTGAAGATTTAACTGTAAGACCATGTTCTTCAAGCCTTGAAAGAACGTGATCAATGTGGAGCAAAGACTTAGATAAGATCACAACATCATCAATGTATGGCAGGGCAAAGGACTCTAAGCCACGAAGAACACGCTGCATCAGCAACTGGAAGGTTGCTGGGGCATTCCAAAGACCAAATGGCATCATTTTGTATTGATTATTTACCGCGTTTACAGGAAAAGGCTGTATAAGGTCGGGACTCTGGAACAATAGGGACCTGATGAAATCCTTTGAGCAAATCAAGCTTTGAAAAGAATTGAGCATCACCAAGGCTGGCAATGATGTAATCCACTGTGGGCATTTGAAAGGGTTCAGGAACAGTTTCTGCATTAAGTTTACGATACTCAACTACAATACGAATGTCACCGTCTTTTTTGACAATCGGAATGTGAGGGCTAGACCATTTTGATGTTGATGGCTCTATGATATCCAAATCAATTAGTTCATCCAATGCTTTATGAAACCCAACTTCTACTTTAGCTGGAATAGAATAAGATGGTGACCATACCGGAATTGCGTTGGTAACTTGAATAGAATGAGATGCAGAGTTGATTTTGCCATGTTTATTGGAAAAAATGGCAGAAAGCTTAGACAACACTGCATTTAAGGAACTTTCACACTTTGGGGACAATTCAACGCTCTGAGGTTGAACAGACTCTAGTAATGCAGTCATGCTTGTCCTCTGTGATTGCCACCACAGCGCAGATGCTGGACACACAATCAGCTGCTTTTAACAAAATTATGAACAACCTTGCCTTTGGTTTTGCTGCCCTTATAGGAGCAATTCTATTAGTTACTGGGGAAAGTTTATCTACAATAACAGAGGGGCCTTCCCAGCAAGCATTTAACCCAGGGTTACGTCGCATAACTGACTGACCCACTTGAAATTCTCTTGACTTGTACTTGTCAAGCTTGGCTCTCTTAGTCACAATATCCTCCTTCAGGCTATGTTTAAGGGACTGCAATATTAGAGTAAGGTGGGAATCCAGCTCAGCTATGAAACTAGGGACATTGACTGACTCAGTCTCAGACAAGGACCAGATATATTTTAAGGAAGATAGTATATGTGGTGTAGGCTTAATAAACCATTACGTCTAAGATAAAAGCAGTTTCATTGTAAGTTTCTATTTTCATGTACTTTTTTTTTATTTGTGCCTACCGTGTAGCTACACATTATTCTTTACATTTAGTTGTTGGGGTTGTTTATTTTTTCAAAATTTCTTTATAATCATTAAAGGAGGCAACCTAAAATTAATACTTAACAACTGCAATAACTTGCCACTGTAAAGTATAGTGAGAATGAAACTAGCTAAATAGTAATACATCTTCTAATTTGCTACCTATCATTCAGGGAAGTCTACAAAGACTGTAGCCAAAATTGTATACATAGTAAGATGGTTAGTAATTCAGATCTCATTACCTAAGTTCTTTGTTTTTCTTCTAATTCAGAAGATCATATAAATTGAAGAAATGAAAAAAAACACAAAAATAAAACTAAAATAGATTTGATAGATAGAAGTCAAAGAAAAGCTAATAATAAGAAATAAAGGTGGAGTATGGATGTCCAGTGCACAGAATTCTAAAATATAACTATAACAAAGCATAAATTATAGTAATTATAATTACGTACTCATATTCTCATACCTATTTCTGTGAAATAAATTTGATGTTCTTTTCTGTTCCTGCCATAAGATCAAATGAATCATATAACTTCCAATTATTTGGGGTATAATAAAATGGGTTTAATATTTTCTCAGTCATAAAAAGCATGTGGGGAAAACAATGTCCCACTTCTTAAAATTCTTAACACATTAGTTATATCCCATGTAGGCTAGAATGCTATACCTAACTATGAGTGGGTTATTCATAAACTTTCTAAGTTTTCAAGTAGTGAATACCATTTTACTTACTGTAGGGGGAGTCCCTGCCACACCCAAATTATCGGTGCTGCTCAACGACAGGTACTGTTCTGGTAAACTATGGCAAGCAATCCGACCTCAGACGAATGTGAGTTGTAAATATTGCTACCAGATACGTAGCCTAGGTTATAACTGAGACACGATCGCCATTGGTTTGGGTGCAAATTTCTCTCGAGGCTTTTCACGGTACTTGCGCCAGCCGCTGTGTCCACTTTGAACCAGAAATTTGTCTGTACCCTATAATTGTATAGTCTCGCTAGCCAGACAAAGAGTCTGGCTAGCGAGACTAATCATTGTGCTAGCTAATTGGTGCAGCAGCGATGTAGATTTTTACTTATTGTGCAATTAACTTTCTTGAAACAAATAAAATATTAGCAATGGTATTGTTCTTGGTAATTTACTGTAGCATAAATCAGTGGCACTCTAATTTACCGTCACCTCACTGAGAGTGTTTGTTAATTTCAATTTTAAACCGCTTACTGCACTTAATGGAAATTACCTATCACCTTCCTTTTTTGTGAGATCCCATGAGCTAGCTATATATTACATAAGCTATACTACCTATAGTCTTATTATGCGTGGGCGAAGGAAAAGGGTCTGGTGAAGCTAACGTATACTACTTGTGCAACCGCATACGCGTAACAGTATGACATCAGTAGCAATAATTTGCACGCGAGTATTATAAAGCTAAGTTACGGGTGTGCTATCCAGCATTGCCATGGCTTCTTTTCTACCAACAGTTTGTGTTGCTTGTGGTGGTCCAGCTAAATCTGGTTGTAGACACTGGGTATCCCAAGTCTCAAAAACGCTGATTTCACTAACCGTTCCGTCCGTATCATCAAGAAGAAGGCGTGCCACGCAGACTTTTCCCTAAAGGCACGTGACTATTTCAAGCAATCTGATTGGCACGCAGCTATAGCTGCGTGTGCGGTTGCACAAGTAGTATACGTTAGCTTCACCGGACCCTTTTCCTTCGCCCACGCAAAATAATAATAGAAGGAAAAGGGTCGGCGACGCCAGACTATACGTTATAGTTATAAACCAAAATTGAGGTTTGTATGCGATTTATAAACTCCGAGACACGAGGGCACAGCCCGAGTGGCGAGGATTTATAAATCGAAATACAAACCTAATGATTTTGGTTTATAATTATTTTATAGCCAGAACATAAACAACGAGCAAAGTATAGCGTTAGCTATCTTAGTAATTGTATTAAAGTACCCAAACTCTTCATTATTCCATTTTGCTTTGATCTGCCTTCTACCATAATTATGGTTGCTAAGAATTATATCAGACTTTTCCCCGCTAATACATTTTCTTACGGGCATACCAGACTGTATCAGATTTATAGTTCTTAACGACAAGCGCGGTCGCTCGGGTAACGGGCTATAATACTTATTGCTCCTAAATTGTCTTATTGGCATCTTTATTTCACTAATAAAAAAAAACATTCTTAACTTAGTGTTTTGCTGAATCATCTACTGCAGGTTATTACTCTGTTATCTTAGCATAAGCTCAAATATGGCAAGATATAGTACTATCTACTACAGGTTAAAGGTTAATGCTCTATAGGTTTATGTCTATATGGAAGCATTTCAGCTATCATAGCTAGCTACATGACAATGGAACTTCAACACTTCAATGCATATGGTGAACAATTTGATGTAGCCTTCCTACTATGGAGACTATTTACTTTAAGACCTGAAAACACTTGTCACGCTGTTTGAGATATTCCTACAGCTTAAAACTTGAATACTATTAGCATACTTTTTTGTATATTTTGATTAAACAATCTTACACTGTATGTGTGGCACTTTCAAAATGACCTCATATTGTCGATTTAACTTTTCATAACAATTCCTTACTTGGTGGATTAGTGGAAAATTCAGGCAGCTTCCAAAGTTCCTGAGTAACTGCAAAACTAGGAGAACCATCAACATTTCTGGCCATAGTTGAATTCTCCATGCTGCTGTGTGAAGTTGGAGCAGTAGAACCTAATGTATATTATATCATTAGGTCAATTATCATCATGATATTGAACACTGTATTTTACTAAAATTCAATAATTAGATATTATTATAATTGCTATAATTCCAAACACAGCTGAGCAGGATGTCCTGAAGGAGTTGGTCACATTTTTATTGCTGCAAGGTTTTGCCAGAGCCATAGCCAGCTTAGATAAAGTTGCAGAAATTAAATCATTAGGTACAATTACTGCATTGGTGATTAGCTCGTGGACTCCTGAATTACTGCACTGGTGATTAGCTCATTGACTCCTGAATTACTGCACTGGTGATTAGCTCATTGACTCCTGAATTACTGCACTGGTGATTAGCTCATTGACTCCTGAATTACTGCATTGGTGATTAACTCATTGATTCCTGAATTACTGCATTGGTAATTAACTCATTGACTCCTGAATTACTAGGAGTCATTATTTTACAACCAACTTTATACAATTAAAAAAAATTCATGCAATTAGCTAACATAAATTACAAATATCTCATTACTATTATTCAACACAAATAAAGTCTTAATTTTTTAGTTTTTGAATGTTTGCAGGTTATGAAACTTTGTAAAAAAAATTTAATAATATTCTTTATGGAAAATGTTCCCACATAGAAAAGTGTCCAGTGCCTACCACACCTACTTTTTCACAAGTCATGATTTTAATTAAATTTTATGAAAACTTCCCTACATAATTTTGACTTAATTCATTACATAATAATATATTATAGTAATGGAAAAAATGAATTTGATATATTTTACTAATATTGTATATGCCTTAACATACCATTGGGGTCAAATTGACCCCCCCCCCCCCTCCCTCTCCCCCATAGTATTCAATGAATTGATGTTATTAATAATTTATGGGTTGTTAGTCAGTGGCGGCATACCTGGTGACAGATTACACACCCCACTTCCTGATAAACTGCAGCCTGATGGTATGTATGTGTGAGTGTATTTGTATGTATAATATGTATGTATGTATGTATGTATGTATGTATGTATGTATGTATGTATGTATTTATGTATGTATGTATGTATGTATGTATGTATGTATGTGTGTACGTATGTATGTGTGTATGCATGTATGTATGAAATTTATTGAGTACTGGTAGCTCTTGCATTTCGGTTTGAATACAGTATTAGTGATGTGTTGAGCACAAATGACAAATAAAACGACACCATTGTTAAACTATTGATTTTAACTTCTAACACTCAAGCTACTAAATAAAGCCAAGTGTTTAAATTACGTATATACGGTAAATGGGATTCAATGCCATAGTAACCACTCCCAGCAACTGTTTTGAATTGAAAAATAAGCAAGAAAAAACAAGTCCCATTATTTAAACGTTTCTTTGTGATAATCTTTAGCTAAGTAGTAGTTGTAATGCACAATACTTTCACACAACAGGACATAAACTATTTTTGTGGTTATTCTAGTTGACAATCAATTTTCAAGTAAATACTGTTGTGTATGGTGTACAAATAGCGTATTAACTTTCCACAGCCACTACCTCAAATAGAAATGGAACTCTGGTAAGTTTTTGAGATTTAACTGAACCCACAAAAGAATTCAAAGTAGTAAACAATTCAATTTCTAGGATGTACGGGAAATTATCAATAAACCAGAGGATTCTGTTTAGTGACGGGGTCTAATACCGAGCTAACACAAAATATGAGAGGGCCAAAGTACAAATGACATACATACATCCACACATATACTGACTTTGTTATTACACTACATAGATTTGTTTTGCTATATGGACTGCTTAGAATTTTTTTTTTTATTGTAGATCTTTTGTATGGTGATCCAATGCCTGATGAAGTGGAAGCTTATGGAAAAGAAGGTACAGCTACACAATAGTTTTATGATTAATGCATCTGGTAATGAGTAGATGCATGTACGCATTCAGCACAAGATTGGATCACACACTTTATGCAGAATCGTATTTTTGTATATGGTGTATTTTTTTAAATAGAGCATTCGATTTACGGTAATTGTAGCTACAATATGTCAAATCAATGGAGTGGGGTGGGGTGAGGGGGGCGTGTGGGACACATGATCTACCAAATCTTTAGAAAAATATAGACTGTTAAACTACACCTTTCTAAAACTATGTAGACTCGCAATTTTTATCTTTCCTGCTATTTTTATATTATAAATAGCGATGAGGAAGTTGAGTCTGAAGTATGACAAATTTCGGCGAGCCAATGGACTCTTCATTGTGTTTTCCAGCAGCAAAGGGTGTAGGGCAAGCACAATTCATAAAATACACCACACGAGTGACAATCTCTGCAACACCTTCAGGAAGTTGGGATTTGCTTGCTGCAAATTCAGAGATCGTTCTAAAGCAGAGATTGTAGCAGTATACGAGGAATTAGCCAGTATGAATCTTCCTAAATATAAGTCAGTCATCATCTATTATGTCGGCCATGGAGAGGATTACTACATCAACGTGGAAGATGGATATATTTCTATTCCTAAATTAAGGAAAATTCTGTCCCAGTCTCAGACGTTAGCAAACATGGTGAAAGTGCTGATCTTTGATTGCTGTAGAACTGGGAACAAATTGAAGCCATTATCACAAACTAGGGCCGCAAAGAATGTGTTAATGGTCTATACCACAGCATTGGGGCAGGAAGCATTTGTTGTATCTGCAACTGGTGAGAGTATCGCGTCAACACAGCTCATTCAGTTATTGGAACGTCCAGAAAGACGGAATCTGACAGAGATTCTTTTAGTTGATCTCAATAAGGCAGTAACAGATGCCTCCGTATTGGAAGATGGAAAAGAGCTGGACATCATGATTGACTTCGAGGGAAGTCTTACAGAAAGCATTGACCTTTATGAGGACAAGTTGAGAGCAAGTAAGTGATCTTAGCTTCAAGTTTGACTAAAATGTATTCGCAAAACTAAAAAAATATTATAAATATAACACAAATGACGTAGCATTACTTAAATGAGTGCATTCCTGAGAATGACATCTTTCTTGGTGTTTTTATGTTATAGAAGTAGCTATGCCAGTATGACAAATAATTTTAGCTAATTTTACAATATTTCATTGTTGGGTATAATAGTAGCTCATACACATTCTCTATCTCACAATTAAGTCGTTCTATACTACTTGAAAAACCAGTAGCTCTCAAAAAACAAGCTCTCTACCACTACTGGTTCTTTCAATGATATTTTACCTGGAAAAGAATCTGTTCAGGATCATCCCTTCAAGAATTAAACCTTCTCACACTGAACTAATTTTATTTTATCCTACTTGGCTAGCACGGCAAAATTACTCCTTCGAACAGTATCGTACTACTTGTTATAAATTTCTAACGATGCTATACTATTGCCTCATTTCTTTGTTGCTCAAAAAACAATATCATTTATTCCAGCTAACACCACTTACAATATCAGAAGATACTCCTTGTAGACTAAAAAAGCTCTTCATGTTTTAACAGTGATAAAAGCCACTGCTCACACTGCTGAAAGGGACAACACATGTATCGCATATACATATAGCGCATAGCAAATACCTAATTTCTATTGGCCACTTCTGAAAGTGTCTCACTCTTCATTTATACAACTATATATTATTTGACATTATAGACACATAACTATGTACACACAACATTAATTACTCATTAATTTTTACTTGCTGCAGTGGCTCCTACAGATGTGACCTTAACTCAAGGTGCCTCATGCACATTAAAGTGGAAAAAGCCTCTTCATGCTGATCATCAACATTTGCTCAATTATACAGTAGTTTGCAAAAATGGCAGCTCATACAGGAAAATAAAAGGTGTGTGTGTTTTTTCATTTCACTCCTGAGGTTTGCTGGCTGTTATTAATAGCTAAATATAGAAAAATTGGGGTGGTTATTTTATATTGGCTATTGTTGCTTTCATAAATTCTTTTATACCTGAAAATGTATAACTCTATGAACATTGTGCTTGTCAAGTTGATAATATTATAGAAATAATTTAACGTCTAGGTCAAACAAAATAATAATTAAATCGGGCCTCTTATTTTAAGCAATATTTTTTTACTCGGGTAATTTAGACTTTTTTTAATCTGAACAGCCACTTGTGATCAACTAGGCACATGCTGCTGTGATGAGTAGCAAACTAGTTGTCACATAATGGAGAAATATTTTATAGTTGTATGGGTCATCAATGTTATAAATTGATGATACTTTACCAGTTTCAAACACTAAATGTTCCCTACTAGACAAATTTGTTTATTTTCTGACATACTTTACTGGTGCCAGTTAGAAAAAAACATGCCCATAATAACAATGGTCAAATATCATTACAAATTTGGATGTAAAATTTATCTATACACGTTATATCAATGGATTTGGGGGTAAAAATTGATAAGTTCACTTTCAAATGACAGAAATATTTCTTCATGTAACTATTAGATGTTGACCCATCTGAGAAAGAAGAAACACTCCAAAGTCAAAGTCTATGTGGCAAGCATTGACAATAATGGCTAAGTATGATGATGTTGAAGTACCAGCTACAGCATTCGATGAGTCATTATGGCACTATGTGGAAGGGAGTGTATACCAAAAGAAGTGGAACTCCTCTAGAGGTAAAGTATTTACAATTATTTCTGAGAAAACTTAAACCATACAATTTGGATGACAGATTTAAAACCTGTAATAGCTATATTGATAGTGACTTATTAGAGAGTGGGAGACTTATTCTGAAAGATTTAAACAAAAAAATAATTTTTTTAAAACTTAACAAAATATTACAAGTGCAATTCATTAATAGTACAATTTGAAAAGATGTAGCCTGAAAACTAGCTAACACATGGATCATTCATTATAGATATGATTTATATTACTCCCAAGAGGAATATGAGTAAAAATGTGTGTGTAGTTTACAACCATATTTCTATTTGTACTACTGCAGATTGCATCAATTATAGCTGGTGGCTGAAGCGAATTCTACTTGTAGTTTTTGTCCTGGGATTGGCCTATGGCATTACGTATGGCTCAGTCATGGGCACTGCACCAAGTTATAATATCTTAGCGATCACAAGAGATACCTTGGACTGTGAGAAGCTACTATCAAGGCAGAAAAATTTCTGGTCAGAAGTGTTGCTTTCTCAACATGCAACAGACACTGTCAATGACAATCCGAATGGCCTGTCTATGAGAATCCAGTCTTTCAAGAAAACTGAAATCAGGAAAGTTCGCAAGGTCCACAATTACACTGGTAGTACTGAGATTGTAGTAAAAAAAGACTTCAAGCCATTTCTTATTCCCAATGGTTACTATGCCTACCCTATCTATGTATGGGTGGGGTCTAATATTACAGTCCAGGTGAACTTATCTAATTATAGGTATCTGCCGAAAATGATGATAATGTATTTGATCCTTGGTGACAAAAACTACAACACATTTGCAGCTAATCCATTGTCTATACCTCAATTATGAACATCAATTTGATCTGCTCGGTGGCAGTAACAGCACTACATACTGGATGACCACCAAGTACAATGGCTACTACTACATCGTGATTAAGGTCAACACCGATCATGAAATCCGTTTTTCAGCTCGTGTAAAGTTTGACTATTACTCCGTCGCCAGTGACGACTTGAATTTCTCCCAGGCGAAGACATTATCTGAAGTAGGTTCCACAGTACGACTGCATCTGGATATCAGCAACAATCAATTAGTACTGTGTGCTGTAGACTCTGTGACAGATCCCAGTGACTATAGCATTCATATTCAGATGAAGAATGGAATTCGCCATTACGTAACAGTCCCTATTCCTGTAATAGTGGTCTTGTCACCATTGCTTCTGATCATGCTGTACAAATTGAAGAAGTATACTTGATTTACTCCATTCACAAAAAATATGAGCCAATTTAAGGCAACACTGCACATGTATTATTATGCCGAGTTTGATTATTATATACTGTGTTTGTGTTATTAAAATTAAATTCAACACATGTTTACATACATACCTGTTTCAGCTCTCAATACATTAAACTGATTAATTATGCTCAAATATTTCACATTTTGGGTATAATATCTTAATCGCTTGGTGGGAAGGGGGGAGGGGGGTCACAACATAGCAAGATATACTTAAAGAGTGCCTCCTCATGCAAAGATGTTTGTGTTGCAGCTACACGTTTGGTGATTCACAGACTCAAATTGTTGGCAACATCAAGATTATTCTGTCTCTAAATGTAGTTGTAGGGTGACTACTTGGATGTAATCACAAAAGAGGTTCAATAGATAGGGAGGGAGTACAATATTAGACAATTAGTATTGAATTAGTTTAGTAGCTATCTAGTCCAATTTCTGACAGTTTGAGCAACCAATCTGTAAATGAAGCCCAAGAATTTGAAGACATTGTAAAAACAAGTCTTTTCCCATATCGTCACTATCAGAGAGAGGATTAATGAGCAACTGCAGGTCGGAAAGTATTTGAGGACAAGGCTGAAACTTGGTAGAAGGAACAGTAACCACCGGCACTTCATCATCACTAGGGATTGATAAAATTTTGTCCAGCTCCATATCAGTATGATGCTCTGGGTTTATTGCACCGCCTTCTTCCGCAAGTAAATATAAACCTTCAGTGAATAGTTGAAGAGGTGATTTGTTTCCTTCCGTTGACAATGAATGGTGATTCCAACTTCCTCGAAATTCATCCAAGCTCTTGTTTATTCGTGGCAAAAATATATAATGCAAGCAAGATATATCTACCTCATTAAGAGGGTCAAGTATGTTTTCTTCTTCTAGTTTCTGAAATATTTTAATAAAATTTTGGGAGATGCACCTCGTTACTTCTCTCCATAGCCTTTTCACCCTCTCATTATGAACAGACGCACCAGTAATTACACATGAAGAATTTTGTGAATACAAAGCATGAATTTCCATATTTCAATGTTTTCTCCTCCGTGGTCCGAGCGGACACTAAAAGGAATGCCAAATTCAGAGATACCCTTTAAGAATACATCAAGCACCGATGTGGCACAATTATTGAAAGAGCATTTGAGGTATACTACACAACGAGAAAACCCGTCAATACCAGCGTGTATTACTAGGCGCCAGCGAATCATCTTATGATTTCCATCCACATGCCAGACTGCATTTGGATGAGGATTAGAGTATACCCTGCGACGGATTACATCTGATCGCCGCATCACAGTATTGGCATGATCAGTACTATGAATAGCAGATCGTAATTTATTTCGCTGAACCTTAATTCCCTTTTGTAAAAGATGGCCTTGAAGCATAACTTCCCCACTAGTAGGATGTTCTTTCTTTATCTCATGAACAACTTCTTTTAAGTCAGATTGAGAAATATTTGTATACGAATTAGAAGAAATGCCATAGCTTTCTAGACGTCTATACGGTGTGCTGTGTGAAATGCCCAACATTTGAGATATTTTGGTCCAAGAAAAATGTAATTGCCTCAGTGCAGTGATATCATCTTTGGTAATTTTAAGAGTTGGTCTTCCAATTGGGTTTTCTTCACTGCAAAAATTCAAAAAAACAATAAGTTACTATACGTGATTATTGTTATGCAGAGGAGTTTTATAATCAATAGTGTTATTTTTGTTTTTTAAGTTGTATAATAAAACAAATAAAATGTGCATATATTGGAGTAGCTGGTAATCATCCAAAAAAAAAATCATGTGGCTAATATACTTTATCTATTATAAAATACTTCATTATACTATAATTACTGAGATGATGACAGTCAAAAGTACTTAAATTGTTTTGATTAACAACATTTAAACTGGTAATGTACGCCGAGAAATAGGGGGGCAAGGGGGCTTGATCACCTCTTCCCCCTCTCCCCCAATGTTTGCTATATTTTTGCTTCATAATTGACAGCTCAAATCCTCCCCCCCCCCTCCCTCCCTCCCTCCCCACATTTGGTTAGCTGTCTCCCCTTTTGTAACCATACAAAGTTTAAAGTATGGTGAAGTTCATGAAAATGCATTATTTGGGTCATATCTAGCTCCAAAGACATTAATCAGACTATAAAATTAGTCTAAACAAGCAGAGGCATAGCTGGACAGAAAATGATGGGCCTAGTCTCGAGACCAGTGTTTGTGATGTATAAAATGTATGGACCAGGTTAAAATGAAACCATGATTGATTAATGAAATATTTGTGATTGGGGGCCCAAGCCCCCCCTAAGCCCCTCCTCAGCTATGCCACTGTAAAGAAGTAAAAACTTGCCTTGGAGATGTTGTACTTGTGAAATTCTGGGTGTGAGATGCTGAATTTTGCATAAAAACTTCAGCAATAGTAGAAGCCACTGTAGCTAATTCTGTCAAATCTCTCATATTAGGAGCAGTAGCCATAATAAAAAGAATCCACAGGTGTGCATTAATATGAATATTTACTTTTGAAGCTGGAAGTACTTTACCAGACCATTTTACACACACACACAACTACAACAACAACAACAACTTACACTATATTTATAAACTATGGGCCAGGTTTATAAACCATGGGCCAGGTTTATAAACCACGGGCCTGGTATATAAACCACGGGCCAGGTTTATAAACCACGGGCCAGGTTTATAAACCACAGGCCACGTTTATAAACCACGGGCCAGGTTTATAAACCACGGGCCAGGTTTATAAACCACGGGCCAGGTTTATAAACCACGGGCCTGGTATATAAACCACGGGCCAGGTTTATAAACCACGGGCCAGGTTTATAAACCACGGGCCAGGTTTATAAACCACGGGCCTGGTATATAAACCACGGGCCAGGTTTATAAACTAAGGGCCTAGTTTATAAACCAGGGGCCTAGTTTATAAACTGTGGGGAGCTCGCTAAGAGTCCTCAGTCTCTAATTGAGTCCGCGCACTTTGGCAACAGCTTAGTCGCTGCCACCAGAATCCAAGCTAGAGATGTCTCTCTCGTTGTTATAATAACTACGTTAAGCATGGACTGAATTACAAAAACGTGATGAGGGGTTTGATATGCATATGCCTCTCACCGCTTGACCAATCAGAATACAACAACTGCAACACAACACGCATGAGCAAAATGTGTGACCATGAAATAACATCCCTACAGGGTGTGCGTAGAACTGGATAAAACATACAACATAAATCTCTGATACAATCTTAATAATGACATGCAACACAAAAGTCTCTATGCAACACAAAAGTCTCTATTTCTATTCTTTTCTTGAATGTGGGCAGTTCTCCAGGCCCACATAAACCAGCCTATGATTTATACAAACTAAGGTATTGGTTTTATAAAACAAAGTATTTTGAAGTAATAAAATTTTTTTTATACTTTTGGTACAAACGGCACCCCATAATATCGTGCAGAAAATTTAGTTAGTTATACTATCAATTGACTTAATTTTGGTTAATTATGTTGTCTCTCAAATTCTTCAATAATGAGACACCTCAAAGAAAGTAGAACAAGTTGTGTTCCCAAATAACTTAAAAAAAATTAGCATATTTCTATGAAATCTTGGGTATTATAATAAAGAATGATATTTTTTATATAGTTTAGAGAATTACTTGATGGTATCTTAACTGACATAACTCAAGGTGAATTGTTCGCAATAAATTTTTTTTTGCTTAGTATTAGTTTTTGTCATCCACTTTAGTTATTATCGAATTTACTGTTTTCTAAAATATTTAGTTTTAGTTGTTTGTGTTCTCTACAGCTTAGTTTTAGTTATTCTTACAAAATGTAAAATACCCCAAAACTAAGGAGTTTGGGTTTTAGTTTAGTTAACTAAAACAACACTACAATTTATCCCATGTTTTTTATTCAGTTTATTTGGTAAATTTTGCATTGGATAAATGACAATGTTTGGATTGATTGCTATGCTTGCGAGCCAGAGAAACACATAGTTCACTCCTTCCTTGTCAAATTGATTGCATTAAATTCGTTTCTAAATGCCTTAGCACCACTGGATGTCAAATCAAAGTTTACCCTTTTCCATATACAATTTCAGTGAATATTAAATAAGGCTAAACATTACACAAGTAAAAATGACTGGTGTCATAGAAATTAAGCTGGTGTCTCAAGACCCTTTCCTCCCAAGGTCCACTTGCTATATAAATCAAGTGAGCTAAACACTATTAAATTTTTTAGTTTGATTCTCTTATCAATACCTATTCCAGAGGCGGGTTTAGCTAATCATGGCTATGAAAACAAACTTGTTATAACATCAAGTAGCTAACAGCTATCAGTCTGAAGATTGTCAATTAATGACTCCAGGAAGCACAATAATGTGGCAGCATGGATACTGAAATAGGAAAAAAAAACTACAAAACAAAAACAACAACAGTTAGCTAGCTATGTCTGAATAAAATACAACAAAAAGCAAAAAAATAACCTCAGATGACCTACAACCACTATCAATATTTACAAGAACTAATCTAACTGATACAACATACACAATACATGATAATAAGGCAATCATGATGGTAATTTTTTGGCCAAATCTGAACGATCAACTTGTTTACCACTCTGAGATTTTGCCAAAGAGCTGTAGTTTCTGTTTAAGTCAGGTTGCCGTAACCAATAATTCAGCATCTCTCTCAAGCAATCGGCAACTTTTCTATTATCTGTCTCAATTGCTTGTAGCCTGTCCACAGGTATGCCCAAACCTAATCCTATTTCATTCCACTTATCCCTAGCTTCAAAAACGTATTCAATGACATCAAATAAGTCTCGATCAGATAGTTCAACTCCTTATGCTTTAATTTCAGAAGGACATGGTTAATCTAAAAACATATAACAATTCAAACGTTATACACAATAATGAGGTTACTATAGAATAGATCAATGGGGCCAATGGAAAAGCCAAAATAAAAATATGAAAGCTTCTTAGTTGTTGCTGGGGAATCGAGCCCAGAATACCTGGTTTGCCAGTGTTCTAGCCTTTGAGCCACCACATCTCAGAAATTTCAAGCTTAGTGGATATAGCTAGTCAGGGTTTTTGGTTTGGTTGCCAAACAACAAAAGCGATATTTTACATTTGATAGCTTAAATTGAGAAAAGTATATTTTGTATGCAAACACAAAATAGCCAAAGTAACTTCAGAAACCAACAATTTCTGCTAGATTAACTAAGACAGATGCCACATCATGGTTCAATTGCAAGTTAATGTACAGCAAGAGCGAGAAAAAATTATGCATGCTACAAGTAAAATTGTTAGCTCCAGGCTTCTAAAAGTTTTTTTTTTAATTAAATAATGTGCTCTTGATATAAGCTTTTAGCTACTTTACATTTTAAAGTATCGTAATCTAAATCACTTTAGCATACAGAGTATTGGTAGTGACATATTTAGTTAGTTGCCGTCAATAATATGCAAAATAATACTAATTTTATTATTTTAAAAGTTTAGGTGTCTTACCTCAAAGTAAATGTTTAACATCTTTAATATTCCCTCCTTGTTTAAACTTAAGTTTGGATCAGCATTTCAACAGTCTCTTTAGAATTAGTCGTGTGAAGAATCTTCACAAATGTCATAAATAATGGTTGTCATTTTGAGTTACCATGCCTGTCTGTTTCTCATACACCAATCGCACTCTTCTGTTCTTTGGCATTAATGCCTCTGAGCTCGTGGCATCCTCGTAGTCTTCACGAAGTAATATGCTCTCATCCCTCAGTTGCTTTGCCACTTCACCCAAGTTGTTCTTTATAGCAATTATGACTTGGTCTTGACAAGTTTCCAATGCTTTAAGACCTGGTTTAGATGTCTTACTAGCCATTTCCTAAAACCAAAAACATAAAGGAACAAAATTCTATGTAATTATAGCCTTGGCAAATACTTTAATGTGTGCATACTCATACAATTTAGAAGAGAAATCTTCAATATTAGCTAGCTACTCTTGACTCTGAACACTATTGATTAAATTTACTACAACATACTGTAATGTGCGCATAAACCTGTATTGGTATTGAGCAAAGTAAGTAAGACAGTATTACAAGTAGATTGAACCTTTTTCAATTAAAGAGGTCTAAAGAAAAGCAAAGGCAAATGAAAAAATCTCAGTTGTGGAATCGAACCTATGACCCCTGGCTTTAGCCACCAGTGCTCTAGCAGTAAACAGTACTACTCAACGATATAAAGGTAATGTAAAGGTCTTGAAAGTTGTGGGGTTGTCGTAGCTCAGTGGCTAAAGCACTGGGGGCTAAAGCCAGGGGTTCTGGGTTCGATTCCCCCGGCAACAACTGTAATTTTTCACATTTTACCTTCGCTTTTCCTTAGACCCTTTTAATTGACAAAAACTGGATTAAGAACCACCTTCTCACTTAAAAGTGTCTAGAGAAAATCAAAGCCAAAATGTGAAAAAATCTCAGTTGTTGCTGGGGAATTGAACCTTGAACCCCTGGCTTTAGCCACCAGTGCTCTAGCCACTGAGCTACAACAACCTACAACTTCCAAGACCTTCACATTTTATCTTGATACTGTTGAGTAGTGCAACTTGCATGCAGTCTCGTACCCAACAGACGACCAATTATGTGCCGTCAGAATACCTTTTCAATGTGTCAACCGGAAACACATCCCCCTTACCTTTATACTCAACAGTATAAAGGTAAAATTGTGAAAATTTTGGAAGTCGTGGGTTGTGGCTAGAGCACTGGTAGCTAAAGTCAGGGGTCCTGGGTTCAATTCCCGGTGACAATATTAAGATTTTTTGTCAAATTTTGCCTTTGCTTCTCTCTAGACCCCTTTAAGTGAGAAAGTTTCAATCTAGTTCATATGAAGAGTCAGAACTTGACAATAAATGTTTCGTTAAAAATCCGAATGCTTTAAATCGGAAATTCAATATTGTACGCATTTTTATTAGTATAAGTGTCAGGGACTGCCCCCCAGGTGAGCTGGAGATGGTACTTCTGACAGGAAATCCTTGAATCCAGGACGTCAGTGAGGAAAAACAACAGTGGCCAACAACAACCATTCATGTTTAATGAACAGTTGAATCGTTTATTTACACATTTGGTGTTAAATAGTTGTTTACAGTAGTCTTAACTATAACATTACATTGATTTCTGCCAGTAGCTCAGTCCAACAGAGGTTAGAATAGCTTTCTTTTTTTTTTCTTTTTCGATTGTTCAATCTTTTATCTCCAATTAAAATTAACTCTACACTTGTTGACCAGGGTTAGCTATGCTCGGGGAAGTGTGATGGTAGAAACCGTTACAGTTAAACACTAGTTACTGTAAGAATGAAGCATATACTTTAGCAGTGCGCTGAATAAAGGCATAATAGCCTATCAACAACTCTAAAATTAAGTTACGTAATCTTCAGCTGCAACTCACAGGCCACTAAACATGATACCTGCATATGTAATCTTTTTAAATCATTAGTGTGCTCGTAAATCTTGTGTAGTCAGACCTTTACCCACATCGCAGTTTGGAAAATGAGAATATGTGCTATATTGAATTTTAAGTTTATAATATCATATCCAGAGTTATGAGTATAGTGTGTCCGTGAGGCAAAGACAACAACAACAACAAAAAACAATTCTCAGTTAACTAGTGATGCGCTCTAATAGCACAAAATAGCGAAGCGAGCGATGCATGTTCCCTGTAATTGCAGCTATTCCATGCATGCTTGGTGTGGCTACAAAATACTGTCAAAGTGAGAAAACAATAGTGGTAGCTTTTTCTATGATGAAGGCTCCTGGTACCGTAATCCTCAGGAATAGTCTAATAAATAAATTAGGAACATTTAATGGCTTTTCAAAAAGAAAGATTCTTTACTTTGCTACTGTTTCTGTTTCGTTTTAGCTCTCCTCCTTGCCCTGTCTTTTTCATTTCTTATATCTCTCCTTACTAATTTTTCTTCTGGAGTTTCTAACGCCCTCAAAGCTCTTGACCGAGCGTTTCTAACGTTTTGTCTCTCTTTCGCAGAATTTATTTCACTGGGCATCGCTACTTCGTACGGCGGGTAAACAAAACAAATGTTGCTATGAAGGTTACCCGGCCCGCGCAAGCCCGTAGGAGAAAATGTGCACACGTACGCCCACACAAGAACAAAAACAATTCCTAGACCTAACTCAATCGCGGACTCATTAGGCTAAACTAGTGGTGCGCTCGAATAGCGCAAAATAGCGAAGCGAGCGATGCATGTTCCTTGTAATTGCAGCTATAGATACAGTTATTTATTTTGTTGTTAATGTTATGTCTGTCTGTTGTTTCATATAGATTCATTGGTGCTTCTATTCTATACCACTGTATGATGAAGGTTATAAAATTTAGGCTATGTATAATAAAGTTTAAATGTTATACTTTTTTGTGGTAAAACAAGAGTAATGAATTATTTTATTATTTATTTTATTAATGTAATTCGTAATCAGCTACATAGTATTGCTTTATATAATTAAGTTTAAATGTTATATTATTTGTGATAACATAAGAATAATGAATTATTTTACCAGCAAAGTTATTGACTGGTGTTTTAGACAGAATATACAGCTATTTAATTAAAAATGTCATACATCATTACAGTTACAGCTGATGTAAACTTTGTGGTTTAATAAAATAAAAAAATAAAAGAGTTTGTTTGGGTACTATAACATATTCAGTGGGAGAGCAGAGTATGTTAAATGGATGTAGATATTAGACTACATAGTTTGATAATAGAGTTAGGTTAATTTTTATAGTTTTACATTAAATATAACCTGCAATTGTGAAGGAATGTTTCCAGGATGCATGTTATTTTGAGCTGAATAGAGCTTAGGGATATGTTTATCCCGGCTACATCGACAACATTCCAATGACTTAAATTTCATTTTGGTGCCTGGAAACTTCTCCATACACGTTATGCAGACTGGGATAGTAATCGATGAGATTTTAGCATGAAAATTACGCATTGCTGTGTGAACTTGAGGATCATCAAATGCTGGAATAATATGGTGCAATGAAACCTGGGGATGTTGTCTTGACCTGTTCCCCCTAACTTGAGCCAATCTAGTCTCCCGTTGAAGTGGTGTTTCATCAGCTAATTTCTGCTGTTGGTTAGTTGACAACTGCTCTAATCTAGAGGAATTTTGTAATGAAGATTCATTTGCTGTTCTCAACAGTTGGTTAGTGAACAAACAGTGGAGCCTGTGATCTCTTTCACTATCACTTTCAAACAAATGTGTGACTTACTGTTTTTGTGACATTAGTTGTAGACGTTGCTCTCTGCATAATGGTTTCCTAAATTTGTAATGAAGATTCATTTGCTGTTCTCAACAGTTGGTTAGTGAACAAACAGTGGAGCCTGTGATCTCTTTCACTATCACTTTCAAACAAATGTGTGACTTGCTGTTTTTGTGACATTAGTTGTAGACGTTGCTCTCTGCATAATGGTTTCCTAAACGAAAATATGTCTCGTATTAACTTATTGAAGTATATATTTTATTTTATATTTACCTCTTGCATTCGTTGCTGATAAGCTGAAAGGCTTTGCGGTATCGAAATTGTTTGAGTTATATTTTCTGCAACTTTTTTTGCTGCTTTGGGTGTATATGAGAATGGATGTCCTCTGATAGATGTCTTTTCCTTCCTCTTACAGTACAAAAAGTAGTGGGGATATTAGCTTCTTGTTCAGATGGTGTGGCTGCATTTTCAGTGTCTTCAAGAGTAGTTGAGTCTACAGCTGTATAAAGTTGATTGGTACAGTAATCCTCAGGAATAGTCTAATAAATAAATTAGGAACATTTAATGGCTTTTCAAAAAGGAAGATTCTTTACTTTGCTACCTGTTTCTGTTTCGTTTTAGCTCTCCTCCTCCTTGCCCTGTCCTTTTCATTTCTTATCTCTCTCCTTATTATTTTTTCTTCTGGAGTTCCTAACGCCCTCAAAGCTCTTGACCGAGTGTTTCTAACGTTTTGTCTACTGGGCATCACTACTTCGTACGGCGGGTAAACAAAACAAAATGTTGCTAAGAAGGTTACCCGGCCCGCGCAAGCGCGTAGGATAAAGGGAACGTTATGTCTACTGGGCATCGCTACTTCGTACAGCGGGTAAACAAAACAAAATGTCGCTAAGAAGGTTACCCGGCCCGCGCAAGCGCGTAGGAGAAAGGGTACACACGTACGCCCACTCAAGAACAAAAACAATTTCTAGACCTAATAAATATATATATATATCGCGAACTCATTAGAGAGTCAGCTCCGCTCGCTTCGCTCGCTTCGCTGAATTACTTAAGGCTGTGCTATGGTGCAAGTTACCAATTGCTACTTCATGATCAAACAAACGGTAGGATAGTAAGACTGCCACAGTTTACTTACTTTTTAACTAAACTGAATAATTTTTAATTAATGCTCTATGTCATTTCAATCATGGTTGCTTGTTGTTTACCGGAATTACTTACCTCACTTGTAAGTCACAAAATGCCAGAAATCAGAGAGTTGCAGTATATTAGAGATAGTTACGGGCAAGAAATCTGGTGACACAATCTTTAGTCAGGGGGTGGCAGTCAAATAGAGCATGAGAAGACAGTCAACTCAAGCGGTAGGAGTTCTTTAACCTCACTGGTCACGAAAAGCCACAACGTTCTGAAACGACACTTTTATATAATAGGCTGTTTCTGCTCCACCCACCGGTGACTAATTTCGGTTGATTCATAGCTAGCTCCACCCGTCTCACCGCAAGAGTACTCTCCAAATCACTCGCGGGCGAAGCGATTAGGTCAAGTGTCCGGTTTGCCTACAGGGTAAACCTATATTTATTTATTGGTTGGCTATTATTATTATTATTATTATTATTATTATTATTATTATTATTATTATTATTATTCTCTCTTCAAAGATCTCAAGTCAGTGCACAAGAAGTATGAATCTTTAGGAACAAGCCTCCACGTCCCACTAGAGGAAACTAAGGCATATGAAAAGAGGATCATGAGCACATCTTCATAGAGGTCATCAACAGATGGCTGTGGAGTCATGAAGAAGAGGATTATGCAGAACTCTTCCTGAATGAGAAGAAAGAGGTGGATAGAATATGTCCTACTCCAGTCTATCACAAGAAAGATTTTGTCCGTATTCTATGCAAGGCTCTGATGGACATTGGAGAAGAAGATCTCGCTGAAGTACTAAAAAAAAAGTGTGAACATCAACAGAGTAAGAAGTTACAATATAATATGTCTGTCAGAACTGTGGACAGAAGTTTGTATTTGGTGTTCGGTTTTCGAAAATACAGGAGAAAACCACGCCCACTTTTTTCTTAGTTTATTTTCTATAATATTTATAAAAAAACTGCACAGCCTCTCTATATAGATAAGTAATCTGTTCCCCCAGCCATCGAGTCCCATCTTTAGTTTTTTATTTCAATGTTTTTACCGTTTCATTGAACAATGTTGATTAACCAGTGAGCACTAAACTTCCACTTATACACTTCTTTCTTCCAACAACTAAAGATGAGCTATTTACAAAGAGTGACTCACTAACTAGTGATGTGCTTGAGCACAAATGGTGAGCGAGCCTAAAGACTATACTATTTTTATATGAATGATTTTGACTTCTAACACTGAAGCTACTGAAAATAAGGTCGAGTTTTTAAATTACGCATACACTGTAAAGGGACTTCAGTACCATAGTAACAACTTGCTGCTACTGTTTGAATTGAAGGAAAACAACAACACGCTATTTAAACGTTTTCTTTGTGATATTCTTTCGCTAAATAGTGGCTGTAAAGCACAATGCTTTGACACAACTGGACATACACCTACACAAGTCTTACCTTCGTGGTTAGTCTAGTGGACAATGCATTTTCAAGTAAATACTGTTTGCATATAGTTTATAACCATGACAAAGAGCGCATTGACTTACTACCACCACTAACTCGAATAGAAATGGAAGTCCACTAAGTTTTCACGTTTTAACTGCACCCGTAAAAAAATTCAAAACGGTAAACAAATTCAATTTCTAGGGTGATACGGGTACTGATCGATAAACAGAGGATTCTGTTTAGTGAAGTTTGGGAAGGGGTCGACCACCGAACTAACACAAAAATGTGAGGGTCAAAGTACAAAAATGCCTTACGTACGTCCAAACATATATATAAACTAGTGGTGTGCTTGAGCACAAATGGCGAGCGAGCCTGATAGTTAGGTAACATAAAATGTACCTATGTTTTTAGTGACTTCGGCAAACACTATAATAGCAGTTCTGACATTATTCAGCAAACAAATACAAAATCACTCTCTTACCTTATTAATGGTAACTTTTGTAGTATCAAACATCAACCATTCTGATAATCTCAATCACCAGTAACTCTTGAACAAGCTCTCAAAAAATAAACCAGTGTTATTGTTTGTAATTTTAGCCAACAAATATGGAATTACTACTTATATCATTCTTGAGTATTGATAACTTCTGTAGTATCAAATTGAAGTTACTTTGACTATCTGAATTACCTTGAATTCTTGAAAACAAGCTCTCACCTACAAAAACAAAAGACAATCAATTTTAGCACACAAATACAAAATTACTTTCTTACCTCATTTTCTTGAGCAGTGGTAACTTTTGTAGTACCAAATTTGAGCCAATCTGACTATTTGAATTTACCAGTCACTGTTGACAAGCTCTTAGCTACAAAAAAGAAAGGCCAGAGTTAATTTTGCATATTTAGCTAACAAATATGGAATTGCGTACTTATCTCAGCTTCCCTCGAGAAGTAGTAGCTTCCTTAGCATTAATACTACGGCATTCTGGCTACCAACGGCTCTTGACAACTAACAACCGGCACTCCGTATCCCCCATAAAACGGCGAAGTTTTGAAATTAAGTCTGGAAAAGGGTCTTCAATGCCATAGTAACCTGTCGAATCAACTTTTGTGTCTTGAAAACAAGCGTTTTAGCAGGAATTTTCTCATACTTTGGAGCTTAAGTATAAAGTAAGGTTTGCTTAATGCTGTAGTTTCAGAATAAACTGGAGTCAAGCCTAAATAGCCGTGTTTTTAGGAGAAAAAAGTTTCCCGCGCGCGCGTTTAAAGAGCATACGTACCATCCATACATACATACATATATATAACATATACCCGATTTTGCATTATCCACCCCTAATACTGTCTCGCTCGCTTCGCTCGCTCGCCAATAAACTAGTGGTGTGCTTGAGCACAAATGGCGAGCGAGCCTGATGTTAGGTAACATAAAACTAAGTATTGTTACTATGTTTTAGCTTAGTTCATGCAAACACTATAATAGCAGTTATGACCTTTTATTTCAGCAAACAAATACAAAATCACCTTATTAATGGTAACTTTTGTTAGTATCAAACATTAACCATTCTGATAATCTCAATCACCAGTAACTCTTGAACAAGCTCTCAGCTACTATAAAAAAATAAACCAGTGTTATTTTAGCCAACAAATATGGAATTACTACTTACATCATTCTTGAGTATTGATAACTTCTGTAGTATCAAATTGAAGTTACTTTGACCATCTGAATTACCTTGAATTCTTGACAACAAGCTCTCACCTACAAAAACAAAAGACAATCAATTTTAGCACACAAATACAAACTTACTTTCTTACCTCATTTTCTTGAGCAGTGGTAATTTTGTAGTACCAAATTTGAGTCATTCTGACTATTTGAATTTACCAGTCACTGTTGACAACAAGCTCTTAGCTATAAAAAAAGAAGGCCAGAGTTATTTTTGCTTATTTAGCTAACAAATATGGAATTGCATACTTATCTCAGCTTCCCTGAGAAGTAGTAGCTTCCTTAGCATTAATACTACGGCATTCTGACTACCAACGGCTCTTGACAACCAACAACGGGCACTCCGTATCCCCCAATAAAACGGCGAAGTTTTGAAATTAAGTCTGGAACAGGGTCTTCAATGCCATAGTAACCTGTCGAATCAACTTTTTGTGTCTTGAAAACAAGCGTTTTAGCAGGAATTTTCTCATACTTTGGAGCTTAAGTATAAAGTAAGGTTTGCTTAATGCTGTAGTTTCAGAATAAACTGGAGTCAAGCCTAAAACGCCGTGTTTTTAGGAGAAAAAAGTTCCTCGCGCGCGCGTTTAAAGAGCATACGTACCATCCATACATACATACATATATATAACATATACCCGATTTTGCATTATCCACCCCTAATACTGTCTCGCTCGCTTCGCTCGCTCGCCAATAAACTAGTGGTGTGCTTGAGCACAAATGGCGAGCGAGCCTGATAGGTAACATAAAAATAAGTATTGTTACTATGTTTTAGCTTAGTTCATGCAAACACTATAATAGCAGTTATGACCTTTTATTTCAGCAAACAAATACAAAATCACTCTCTTACCTGATTAATGGTAACTTTTGTAGTATCAAACATCTGCCATTCTGATAATCTCAATTACCAGTAACTCTTGAACAAGCTCTCAGCTACGATAAAAAAATAAACCAGTGTTATTATTTGTAATTTTAGCCAACAAAATATGGAATTACTACTTACCTCAATTTCCTGAGTATTGACAACTTCTGTAGTATCAATGTTGAAGTTACTTTGACTATCTGAATTACCATGAATTCTTGACAACAAGCACAGCTACAAAAACAAAAGACAATCAATTTTAGCACACAAATATAAGTTACTTTGGCTATCTGAATTACCGTGAATTCTTGACAGCAAGCTCTCACCTACAAATACAAAAGACAATCAATTTTAGCACACAAATACAAAATTACTTTCTTAACTCATTTTCTTCAGCAGTGGTAACTTTTGTAGTACCAAATTTGAGCCAATCTGACTATTTGAATTTACCAGTCAATGTTGACAAGCTTTTAGCTACAAAAAAGAAAGGCCAGAGTTAATTTTGCATATTTAGCTAACAATATGGAATTGCGTACTTACCTCAGCTTCCCTCGAGAAGTAGTAGCTTCCTTAGCATTAATACTACGGCATTCTGACTAATGGTTCTTGACAACCAACAATCGGCACTCCGTATCCCCCCCATAAAATGGCAAAGTTTTAAAATTAAGTCTGGAAAAGGGTCTTCAATGCCATAGTAACCGGTCGACTCAACTTTTTGTTTCTTGAAAAGCAAGCGTTTTCGCAGGAATTTTCTCACACTTCTGCGCTTAAGTATAAAGTAAGGCTTGTTTAAGCTGTAGTTTCAGAATAAACTGGGGTCCTAAAAAGCCGTGTTTTTTGGAGAAAAAAGTTCCCCGCACGCGCGTTTAAAGGGCATACTACCATACACATACATACATACATATAACATATACCCGATTTTGCATTATCCACCCCTAATACTGTCTACGCTCGCTCGCCAACTAGTGGTATGCTTAAGCACAAATGGCGAGCGAGCCTGATAGTTAGGTAACATAAAATGTTACTATTTTTAGCTGCTTACTTCATGCAAACACTATAATAGCGGTTATAACATTTGATTTCAGCAAGCAAATACTAAATCACTCTCTTACCTGATTAATGGTAACTTTTGTAGTATCAAACATCAACCATTTTGATAATCTTAAACACCAGTCTCTAAGCTACAATCAGTGTTATTATTTGTAATTTTATCCAACAAATATGGAATTACTACTTACCTCATTCTTGAGTATTGATAACTACTGTAGTATTAAATTGAAGTTACTTTGACTATCTGAATTACCTTGAATTCTTGACAACAAGCTCTCACGTACAAACACAAAAGACAATCAATTTTAGCACACAAATACAAAATTACTTTCTTACCTCATTTTCTTGAGCAGTGGTAACTTTTGTAGTACCAAATTTGAGTCATTCTGTTTGAATTTACCAGTCACTGTTGACAACCAGCTCTTAGCTATAAAAAAGAAAGGCCAGAGTTATTTTTGCATATTTAGCTAACAAATATGGAAGTACGTACTTACCTCAGCATCCCTCGAGTAGTAGTAGCTTCCTTAGCATTAATACTTTATGTGCTTACATACGCTTTTCAGATGTAGTGATAGCTCTCTTAGTACTGACTACAGGTGGCTCTTAGCCGCACTTAGCAGGAAAAAAGGCGAAGTTTTGAATTTAAATCTGGTAAAGGGTCTTCAATGCCATAGTAACCGGTCGCAGCAACTTTTTGTGACTTGAAAAACAAGCATTTTCGCAGGAATTCTCTCACAATTTGGAGCTTTAGTTTAAAATAAGACTTGCTTGTTTGGAGAAAAAAATTCCCCGCGCGCATTTTGGTGGCATACGTACCATCCTTACACACATATATCTATACTAGTGGTGTGCTTGAGCACAAATGGCGAGCGAACCTGATAGTTAGGTAACATAAAACTACAGTATTGTTACTATGTTTTAGCTTAGTTCATATAATAGCAGTTATGACCTTTTTTTTCAGCAAAAAAAAAATACAAAATCATTCTCTTACCTGATTAATGGTAACTTTTGTAGTATCAAACATCTGCCATGCTGATAATTTCAATTACCAGTAACTCTTGAACAAGCTCTCAGCTAGGATAAAAAATAAACCAGTGTTATTATTTGTAATTTTAGCCAACAAATATGGAAATAACTTACCTCAATTTCCTGAGTATTGATAACTTCTGTAATATCAAATTGAAGTTACTTTGACTATCTGAATTACCGTGAATTCTTGACAACAAGCTCTCAGCTACAAAAACAAAAGACAATCAATTTTAGCACACAAATACAAAATTATTTTCTTACCTCACAATGGTAACTTTTGTAGTACCAAATTTGAGCCATTCTGACAATTTGAAAATACCAGTCACTGTTGACAACAAGCTCTTAGCTACAAAAAAGAAAAGCCAGAGCTATTTTTGCATATTTAGCTAACAAATATGGAATTACGTACTTACCTCAGCTTCCCTCTAGTAGTAATAGCTTCCTTAGCATTAATACTATGGCATTCTGACTACCAATGGCTCTTGACAACCAACAATCGGCACTCCGCAACCCCCCCATAAAATGGTGAAGTTTTGAAATTAAGTCTGGAAAAGGGTCTTCAATGCCATAGTAACCGGTCCAATCAACTTTTTGTGGAGGATGGTGTGCATTGTGGGAAACAGCTAATTAACAGAGAATTTATTGCAGGTTTTTGGTCACTCAAATGGTGGGTTTTAAAGACATTTTGACAACTTTAAAATCCAATTCGTAGTCTGATTGTATTATTTATATTATAAATATTGAGTCAACCTTGAATGATTGCTAGCTACAAGAGCTAACTCAACTGATTCGTTTTCTGTTTAACTACAGAAAAGTCTTAAGGAATCCTCCTAGAGGAACATGGCAGAACTCACTAAGATGTGTAAAGCACTTAACTATTAGTACAGTTTGTGGTTTTTTCTTCTTTTTTTTTTGTCCTTTTGGTACCACTTACCCTAAAAATTGATACATCATCAGATAGCTCACTAATAAGCCTCATATTGAGATATCAATACACTGCAATGTTCATGGTCTTTCAAATTTAATTGATGTGTGTGTGTGTGCGTGTGTGTGTGGGTGGGTGGGTGGGTGTGTGGGTGTGTTAATTAGCTCTACTCTCGTTTTTTTTAGGGTAATTTAAAGCTGTAGTAAGGCATTGTTTCAAATAACTGGAAATTCTAATGGAGTACTCGTGTAGTAATCTCAAATGGTTAACATAAATATCCTTTAATCATTATGTCATACTATAAGAAGAATAGATAAAACTGTTTATAAGTAACTTACTATGTCCACCAATTTGGGATTTTTTATGTGGATGAGGGGAGGGGGTATAAAACACATTAATTATAATCCTTATCAAAGGAGCAATTTTGCGTTAAATCATGGTCTATCAATTTAATATTTTGGATAAATATGGCACATTAAGTGGGTGAGGCTATGGCAAAGCTCAAAGCTATATACCACTTTTAACTTTCTTTTGAACATTTTAGAACCGTTATCCTATGATCAATTTGTGCTGAACATAATCTCAGAGATATAGAAAGGGACTCACACACAATTACTGTATGTTTTCCAATGGTATAATTGATCTGTTATACTCCTCCAAGTTACAATACGTCGATTATGGATGAGTTTTAAGTCGGTTGTTGTATTTTATTTTGTCTAGCAGGAGTTACATGTAAGTACATATTCTGCTTTAGACTGTTTGTTGAATTTTACGATATTTCAAGCAAAGTACAAAATGTAGGAAACAATTGTTATTGTAAATAAAAGTGCAGGCAGATTTCATATGTTTGAGGCAGTAATTGTAGTAGCCATCACTATATCAGTCATAAATTCACTTTAGATAAACAGCACTGTGGGTTCTCTAAATGAGTGTCATAATTGCAACTGCTGTTCTTTCCTTATACAATAGTCCGAAAGTAATTTGCAATTGTATATTTTGCATTGTTAGAATTACTAAGATGTCTACAGCAAGACCTCCTTTCAGTGGTAGACAAGTATGCTGTTATAGGGGTGGAGCTAGAGGTGGAGCTACCTGTCATCTACCTATTAGAAGCCAAATACAAGGAAGACAAGACCACAATATTAGCCAATATCCTCCAGTGCTGGATGGACAACTACTCCAGAGACAGTTACATTCAAGACATATCTGCAGCTCTAGGAGCAGTATAATATATTTTCATCAGTAGTAATTAGCTAACTATATTATTAATTGCTTTCCTCTTACCCAATTTTTTCAAATATTTTTTGGAAATAACTGCAAAAGAGGGATCTGAACAGCCCACTCGCAGAGAAGAAGTGAGTGAGAAAAATGAGTTGATGGGTTCTTCTGGATCAACACCGTCACCCTTGGAAGCTCCAGTACATGAGCCATTAATGAAGGCTGCAGTAGGCACTACTGCAATGGCAAGAGTGAGGACAAGGAAACCGATGAAGCTGATGAAATCCCACAAGGTCTTCAGCTAATACAAGCACCATCAGGTCCTCGTGTTCATACAGGTTCTTTGAGCCGCCTTCAAGTTCCACATGATGTGGACACTCAGAAACTGGCCTCTCTTGGGAGATAATATGAAACAGAATGGGGTGAGTAACAAGCTTTATAATGCTGACGAGATTACAATGTTGGATATATTTTATTTTGGAACATTACATGAGCAAATTATTTTTTGCAATCCGTGGTATTTAGCTTTATATTCACTGAATGTTGGAATTAGAGTTTCTCGTTAAAAATACTGGTGATGAGAGTATATATCTTGCATCTATTATGAAGCCAATATTTACATCCAACCTTTCATTGCATGGTCTAAATATTGATACATATTGACTTACACAAGCTGCATATCGACCTATATACATAGCCAAAAAAAGTAAATTATTCTATTAGTCCTTCGTAAAAGCGAACTAGTGTAATAGTAGCACTGAGGGTTCACACCTTTGCTGATTCATTTACATACACTATTGAATGCCAGAATTTCATGTTTTGACTTCTTTAGATGTCTTGAGAGGAAACTTGTGAACTGTAGTGAAGTCATAAAGTTCCTTAGTATATCCAAGTGCAGCTGGATTATTCAATTCAGTAAGTGTTTTATATCCTATGATTTAGAATAAGTGGTAATTTTAATCTCAATTCTCGTTATGTTTACTTTTATTACATATGGAACAAAATTACTAACTATAGTTAATTTTTATTTTTATTTTTGGTAAAATGTAGGACCGTCTATTTCCGCTTAAAGTGAATGGAGGATGGACCAACACTAAATGGAGTGAAATACAATGGACTATCGATTTCACCCCATGCACTTCTATTCCTGAAATGGTGAAAGGTACAGTCGACATTCAATTTAGAATTACGAAAACCATAGCTGAGGGCATAATCAACATCATCATAACTGGAGTGCAGACTTTTGTTAACGAAGCTCTGAATAAGAAATACATGTAAGTTGTATGCACACTTCACAATATGAATTGGTAATTATTACAATGGTGAAATTTTTTTATAGTGTGAAAGTGAAGTGAGGTATCATCTACTCACAAAACAATGGAGACTGTAAATATTCATTTTTTTATGTTTATTTTGTCAATGTACATTTTTTATTCATCACTTAAAGCACACCGTTCATTGCACGCCATTTTGTTATCATTATTTGAGGTAAACTGTTCTCTCTGTGAGTCAAAGTCTTCATGAAAATGTACTGTTATAAATATATATCTTTAAATGTTTTTAAAGTTAATTAGATATTTAGTGTCAGCCGTTCACTGATCATAAAAATTGTACTTGATACTAATTTTAGATGGCTTACTATCTCATTGCATGCTCTACATGAATACAGAAGCTATGTGGTGCGGACTAGGAGGGAATTGTTGACTTCTGTGTTGTATCTCAGCACTATATTAAAAGTAATACATTCAATAACATACAAAAGGTTGTACTTAAGATATTTCTTTGCAATTAGAAGCAATACTTATATAAGACAATGAGAAATTGCTTATGTCAGAATAGAAGTATATTATAGTGTATGGACTAAATTTAATTTCATTACAGGAATACAGGCTTTAACAATGTCCTCCAGACAGTCCTATAAGCCCTTGTCAAGATTTAAACAAGCACATAATATTTAGGCTATACATAATAAAATCAGATAGCTAGTGAATTTCTATGATGAAGCTTAAGTTATTTGTTATTATTTATTTATTTATTATTTAATTTTTATGTATGTATTTATGCATATGTATATATTTACGTATTTATTAATTAATTTATTTATTTTTCATTCATTCATTTGTTTGTGTATGTATTTGTATAATATATTAATATGTTCGGTACTATTGCTATGGTAGTGCCTTTAGCAGGATAAACAACTTGTTCAAGTTGTGTCATAACAAGTCAAGTCTAGTAAATACTCTACATAATATGGGATGAAGCATTTAGCAGTCATGAATTTAGTTAAGGAATGGCGACCATCTGGATAATGGCTTGTGGTCACACACACAACCACAAGTTGCCAGCTCTGCAGATTTTGTTCAATACAACTGTATACTTCACATAGCCAGTAGCTGAAGAGTTTGTTGTCTCACTCTAATGACAGTGGCAATTGTGGAATAATAATGTACTTGTAAGTTGCAATTGAAGGGGCAGCAGTTAGCACTGTAAAATGTTGGACACTACTGCTTGATAATAGTGAGGCTATTTAGCTACTTAATGCATGACAGGGTAATAGGGTTGCTAATGGTATTCACTAAGATAGAATGTGATTTGAGTAGCTACACATAAAAGAATTGACTTATCTATTTAAGTTGTATTTTGATTGCCAGGTGATGGAATATTTTGATGGTTCCAGCTAGCTAGTACTTGCACTGGAAGATGACTGTAGTGGAGTTGCTATTGATGATTTCTGGAGATGTTGAAACCAATCCTGGACCAGTTAGACCAGGTAAGGTGTGGCAGTGTGTGCTAACCTATTTGCAGGCCAATGTATTTGGAAATTACAATAAAGTCAATGAAAAAATTGGGTTAAATTAAACATAATATGATTTACTGGTTATTTGTTTTATTTGTGTTATGTTTTCCAAAAACCAGAGGAAACTAATAATTATGCAATCTTATAGCTTGTTCATCATAATTCAATGCCATTATAGGATTGCTGAAGTCACTTTTAGACTTGCTTAGACCAGTTCAAGAAAAATACAGAAGTCTAGGAGAGCAGCTGAAAGTCTCTGAGGATGACATTCAAACATTTACTGAGATGTACAATGGTGACACAGAGAGAATATTCATAGAGATGATCAACAAATGGTTGCAGATTTATGAAGAAGATTATGCAGAGGTATTGGAAGCAGACAAATTGTGTTGCATATATCCATTCAACAAGAAGGAGTATATCAGCATTCTCAGCAGAGCTCTGACTGAGATAGGAGAAGCAGAAGTGGCAGAGTCTTTGGAGAAGGAATACCAGAGTCAAATGAGTAAGATGAAATGGATAAGGTTCTAAATATCCCAGAATAGTTACTGAATATCTATGAACTCATAGTTACATGTTTACTACACTGAATCCATTATCTTATAGCTACCAAAATTTCTAACTTTAAAACTTCTCACTTGGCTTATTTATAAGGCTGCACAATAATGTTGCATAGTGTTTGTTCTTCTAATAATCTAAACTTGTTGAAATATAGGGTTTGACAGACCTATATTAACCTAGTGATGAGCTCCTCTTCAATTTCACTTCACTAAACAATAATCTATTTTTTGAAATAGCAATGATTTTAATTTCAAATGAAAGTATTTTATATGTGACTGGCATTACTGAATTGTTGGCAGTCTCTGTCCCCAAGATGCTTAGAACAGAGTAATGTGACTTATTAATGTCATGTTTAGTCAAAGATCCAGTGTACTTTTAAATGAACATTCAATACTAAATCAAGAACATGTTGGTAAAATAAGAAAATATAATGTTTTACAGGTTAATTGATCCATTCATGTTTTAGGACTCTATCAGTGCCTGCTGGGAGATCTAGACTCTGTCAAGGAGAAGTATGTGAACATCGGAGTGGAACTGGAAGTAGATATGTCTGAAATAAGCATGCTTGAAGCCAAGTACTCAGACAACCAGTCTACAATATTTGCCAGCACGCTCTTAATTTGTATGGATAGTTGCAGTAGCAAAAATTACATTAAAGAAATATGTAATGCACTAGCTGCAGTCAATGAGCTCAGTTTAGCTGAAATGATAATGGACAAGTATCAAGCATGGAGAGGTAAGAGATTATGCAAACTTTGTTTGACATGGAGTAGCTATTGCTTTCGTCAGTATTACTGTTATTTTTTTTTGTCCATTTTGCTCTCATACGTCCAAGCTACGAGATTATGAATTTAAAAAAATTAAAATTATCTTTGAAAAAAACAACAACACATGTTGCTTTAGTTGAAATTAGTACAGTTGACTACGATAATAAAATTATTTTTCTTTTCAACAAAAAATAATGAATTATTGAGAATAACTGCTTCACTTGATTACTCTTTAACAATGCAGTTGAAAGTCTTCAACAACCTTCACAGTCACTGTCTATATCCAGCCATGGAGATGTTGTACAAGATAGCGTAGATGCAGCAGTGACACAACATTCCCTGAGTCCATGCTGCTACCAAGGGCCACCTGTAAGAAGAACCGCGGAGGCTGACCTACTCATTTACTTGCCTCCTTCTCTGTCAAACCCAGATACTTATGAAAAGCTAGATGGTCTAGCAAAGACAATGAAGGACACTGGGGTAAGTGAATAATGTCATTGCGATAAAGTAGCTATAGATTGCAATACAAACTCAATCCAATTAATTACTTTTGCTAAAAAAGAATGAAAGTATTAAAAAAAGTAATGTAAAAGGTGGTCACTTTGGACCTAAAGTACTTTTCTCTATATACAATGTATGTTATATAATATGTATTTAATATGCATTTTTATTATGTACTGAACAGGGCCTAATACCTGTTGCCACATAGGAAATACATTTATAAAGTAAACAGGATGTGGCTTAAGACAATATTTTCCCAAATCACCTGTGCTCATAGTTATCAAGTTGTGATTACCTTCCCCCAGGTTATACAAGCGTTTACTGCACAAGAAACAGTTACTATGGTATTAACACATAAGCAGTACATAATAAATGTATTATTCATTGGATACAGCAGAATATCACTTGTCTGATTGGCAGTTATTAAGCTTGTACCTGGGGCACTTGTGTAAATACTAAGCCAACAGACTTGTAATATTCTCCTCAATTAAATGAATTATATATATTTTTATTCCAAGCTAGATATATTCACAATGTTATCATCAGGTAACTCACATTGTTATCACATAGTGTTATCTCATGGCTGCATTGAGCAAGCTCATTACTCTAGTAGTTATAGCAACCAACCTGGCTTACCTGTTTTCAGGGTTGTACAGCTATGTACCCCTTATTCTAGTGGACCCTACCCTACCAGGTTAGAGCAGCTGCTAAAATATCAGCTGGGGGTGTGGGGAGCCCCTAGTGAGTTTATGGCCAACTTTACACCTGAAGTTTCCAACAAACTATGTACTTCAGTTAAGATATCTAGCATGGAATAAACCACTTATTACACTCTGGCAGAGTGATATGGCTAAATATTTCACTCTCAGGCTTTATTTTCACTCCCTCTGGCTCATGTAAATAAATTAGCCTCCTCTTGAAATATTTCTATACGTCACACTCTGACTCATGTAATAAGTACTATATATCATTATATTCATACATAATTTCCTTTTACAGGACAGTAAATTTCCATTAGTTTTTAAAAACAATGGTACAAGCATCTATTGTAACACTCCTTGGAAACTCATTATCTGGCACATCCTTCATCCTGAAAATTCCAGCAGTGAACCATATGTCAAGGGATCTATCAAGATTACCTTCAGATTGGACTACTACGATCAATTCATGCATATATTCAAGACAGGAGTTACAGCGTACTTGAAAGAAGTTGTTCCTACCTACCAGTAAGTAGGATTGTAGTAGAAACTACAACTCTATTATAAATGTTAGCTATAATATATATAATATATATAATATATATATATACATATATATATGTATATATATATATGTATATAATATATAAGAAGTTAGGTCACTGATAGATTAACATGTACAGCAATGTAGCTACTTAGCAACACTATGTTGGGAATAGTTAGATTTACTTACAATGTGAATTAAGGATAGATAGCTGTATGACAAAACCAACAATATTACATATTCATTATTACTTTGTCTTAACATTACAGAGTATTTGTTGTGGATGCCACTGCCAAGCACAGCTGAACTCATGCAATCGGGTCACTTATATTGTTTTTATATGATCATGTCTTTACATTACTTTGTGCACTATTTTGTATTATGTTTTTTAAAGTTCACTGATAGTTGAAAGTTATTCAGCGAAGCGAGCTAAGCGAGCGGAGCTGACTCTCTAATGAGTTCGCGATATATATATATTTAGGTCTAGAAATTGTTTTTGTTCTTGCGTGGGCGTACGTGTGTACCCTTTCTCCTACGCGCTTGCGCGGGCCGGGTAACCTTCTTAGCAACATTTTGTTTTGTTTACCAGCCGTACGAAGTAGCGATGCCCAGTAGACAAAACGTTAGAAACGCTCGGTCAAGAGCTTTGAGGGCGTAAGAAACTCCAGAAAAATTAGTAAGGAGAGCGATAAGAAATGAAAAATACAGGGCGAGGAGGAGAGCTAAAACGAAACAGAAACAGGTAGCAAAGTAAAGAATCTGACAGTATTTTGTAGCCACACCAAGCATGCATAGCTGCAATTACAGGGAACATGCATCGCTCGCTTCGCTATTTTGTGCTCAGAGCACATCACTAGTTCAGCGAGCGAGCGAAGCGAGCGAAGCTGACTCTCAGTCGTGTTCAATTGAGATTTCAGATATATGTGACAGTCTATGGGAAAAGGGGGCACTTCACTCAAACAAAAAAAATTGAGTTTTTTATGCTAATAAAAAGCTACAATTCATCTCAACTTAGTGCTAAAATACTGGAGGGTAAAACTTTGGACGCCAGAGAAACTGGCAGTTGAACTGGGCTGTATTCAGCAAAACAATTGAACTAGAAATCGAGAAAACATAAATTGAATTTCCACTTCCGGTATAATTAATGTTTCCGTATACTTAACGGCGTACTCCGCATACGCAATTAAATCGTACAGCCGCTTTTTAACGGCGACTAACGAAGTTTGCGTAGAGTTGTTTTTAGCTTTCAGAGCGTCTCCCAGCCTGTCTTGCCGGAATCCTTGGCTACTCTACTCCATGTAGTGGTATACTTTCAACCAGAGGTAAGCTGTAGATAGCATGCACTATTCTCAAAGCTATGCCGTTTTTTTTAGCTGCTTGTTTGAAACTCCGCCCATTCCCCGTTTATTGTACTTCGAGAACGAGAGAGAATAAAAAGTAGCTTGTCTTTCCACGGCACGCTTGGGGTCTTTTAAGTTGTTTCGGCATTTGAAATTTGGCGTAGACTTAGAGTACATTCACAAAATTTCTTCACACTACCAATGTCTGAGTTACAACACGTGCACAATTCATTAAGGTAAAGATCGCCAATTTCAGATTGTAGATAATCTATAAATAGACAAGTATTACCTCATTATTTGAAGTTGAGGTGGTTTAAGTGAGGTTGCAATCGCACAGTTCCATTTTATTTTCGATCCGCTTAGCGGGATGGTTGCCCTACCTTCTTCTGATGACCGTGGGGGTAAGCTGTCCTGTTAGCCTTGTTGTCAACATAAAACAGTTGTTCATAGGACACTTCAGACTCTCGATGTAGCTAGGAATTCATTTTATAGCAGCTTGTTAGATAGCTCATAACAACTATTAATACTAGCTAGCTGCATATGTTACAAATTACATTATGATGATGAATTTATATGGGACTAGGGAAGTCACCAGAGAAAATCCCCAATTGTGTGTATGTATATACACATGTATATAAATACATGTATATATAGGACCAATTTTATTAACGGAAATTTATCACTAGTTGACCCCTTATGTTCAAGTATTTACATGTATTTATATTCATTGATGTAGTCAAATGAGGAGAGCCTATGTCCTATAACTAGCTTGCATGTATTAGAGGCAACATGCTCACTGCTCAATTTAGGCAAAACTTCATATAGCAGCAGTGATTCCTAATTACTGCATCAAATATGTTAAGCGTGTCTTCGTAATTGAATTCCGTGGCTTTTTCCTTGTCTGTGTTTCAGTTAACTTCGACAGAAGGGCTCAGCCTGATGATGATGATGATGTTTATATAGATTTGACACAAGGCTTCAATAAATATAAAAATCATTTATTATTACTACTACTAATTGTATTTCCTCTTGGTTTCTCATATTTCTATACTTATTTCGACAATAAACCAGATTACAGAATGCTAGCTATAATGCAATATTTTTCTGAGGACATAGATATTGGTTTTGAACATCATTGGCACTTCCTACGAAATATGAAAATCACTGTGATTGAAAGTGTGGAAATCACTCAAAAAGCAACTGATGAAAGCAAAGACGAAAGCAAAGGCCTGCATATGAATATTGCATCTATTTCACGAAAGAATTGGAATTACTTTGAAAATACATACACTGGGACCTCATTTACAGTAGTGTCAAAGAGTACACAGTATTTTATTATCCCAGACGGATATATCAATGAGCCAGTGTACCTGTGGAAGATGTCAAGGATCAGAAGAAAAACTTGATTTCCATAACAATGAAATCATTATTGTGTTTTGTAGGGTCCTTTAATTCAGAATATTGCTCCATACATGTGATACTTAATTACAACCTTCGCATCTATTTTGTGTTTGCTGTTTCATTTGTAGTATCTATAATTTTAAGTGTTTTAGTCCATGTATTAGTTTTTGTGTGCTGGAAATTTGTTTGTACTAAGAATATCTGCAACAGTTGTATTCACAGAAACAACAACATTGAGCAGCATGAACTTTCCTCTCCAGTCAACTTGTAATATAATTTTGCTATTTTCTCTAAACCATTACGTCAAAGATAAAAACAGTTTCATTGTAAGTTCATATATTCATGTATTTTTTTTTATTTGTACTTACCGTGTAACTACATTATTCTTTACATTCAGTTATTTTGTTGTTGGTGTTGTTTATTTTTTCAAAATTTCTTTATAATCATTAAAGGAAGCAACCTAAATAGTTAACATTGAAATAACCTGCCATAGTGACTATGAAACTAGCTAAATAGTAATACATCTTCTTAATTTGCTACCTATATTTCAGGGAAGTATACAAAGACAGTAGCCAAAATATATACATAGCAAGATGGTTAGTAATTCATATCATTATTACCTTAAGTTCTTTGTTTTTCTTCAAATTAAGCAGATCATATAAAATGAAGAAATGAAGGGGAAAAAAATTAATAAAATTAGAATAGGTTTGATGGGTAAGAAGTCAAAGAAAAGCTAATAATATGAAATGAAAGTGGAGTATGATGTCCAGTGCACAGAATTCTAAAGTATAATTATAAATCTATCAGGTAAGACTAAGCATTAATTATAGTAGCTAATTACATCACTACTTATATTCTCATAGCTTTATTTGTAAAATAAATTTGATATTCTTTTCTGTTCCTGCCATAAGATCAAATAAATCTTACAACTTTCAAATTATCTGGGGTAGCTATAGTAAAATGATTTTAATATTTTCTCAGTCATAAAAAGCATGTGGATAAAACAAAGTCCCACTTCTTAAAATTCTTAACACATTAGTTATGTCCCACGTAGCTAGAATGCTATACCAAAATGCATTTGGTGTAAAATATAAAAAAATGTTTGAACTCACAGCTAGCAAGCAACAGAGTTTTGCAACTTAGAGTAAAGTTTTAGAATGAAGCTGTAGGTGGAGTATCGCAACCACGAGGCGATGAGCTCGTTTTTTTATGTTTTTTTGTTTGTTTGTTTGTTTGTTTTGTTTTGTTTTTGTTTTTGTTTTTCCTGTGAGTAGCTATTGTTATCAGCTGAGAATCCACCACCGCATAACCCTTAACTATGAGTGGGTTATTCATAAGTTTTCAAGTAGTGAATACCATTTGTAAGTGCACACTTACTGTAGGGGGAGTCCCTGACACACCCAAATTATAGGTGCTGACAGTCTGTCTGGCGAGACTAATCATTGTGCTAGATAATTGGTGCAGCCGCGATGTAGATTTTTACTTATTGTGCAATTAGCTTTCTTGAAACAAATAAAATATTAGCAATATTTGGTAAGTTCTTGGTAATTTACTGTAGCATAAATCAGTGGCACTGTAATTTACCGTCTCCTCACTGAGAGTGTTCGTTTATTCATTTTTAAAGCGCTTACTGCACTTAATGAAAATCGCCTATCACCTTCCCTTTTTGTGAGATCACACGAGCTAGCTATATTTTACACAAGCTATACTACCTATTGCTCCTAAATTGTATCATTTTCATCTTTATTTCACTAATAAAAACCATTCTTAACTTAGTATTTTTTGCTAAATCTACAGGCTTATGCTCCGTTATCTTAGCATAAGCTCAAATATGGCAAGATGTTGTACTATCTACAACAGGTTTTATATCTATGGAAGCATCTCCGCAATTTCTGGCAAAACCTACTACTACTACTACCTATTGCTCCTGAATTGTTTCATTGGCATCTTATTCCTATAATGTGTACATTAAAAAAATCCCATTCTTATTTTGTTTTTTTGCTGAATCAACTTATAGCTAAAGGTTAATACTACAGTTTTATGTCTAGGGAAGCATCTCAACAAATTCTGGCAAAACATTGTAGCAAGAATGAAAGTGTCCAACTCCTTCAGGACATCCCTGTTCAGCTGTGCTTGAAATATAGCAATATTATAATGACATCTAATTATTGAAGTTTAATAAAAGACGGCATTCAAATCTCGCTGATAATTGACCTAAATACATCAGGTTTTACTATTCTAACTTCACACAGAAGCATGGAAAATTTCACTATGGCCAGAAGTGTTGATGGAAATTGAAAAATTTAACACTCAGCTATATCCCATGTAGGCTAGAATGCTACACAATTGCTTTCAGAGTGCCTTTGGTGTAAAATTTAAAAAAACGTTTAAACTCACAACTAGCAAGCAACACCTGTTTGCAAGTGAAAGTAAGTATGAAGTCTTAGGATGAAGCTGAAAATGAGTATCAGAAACACCATGGCAATAAGCTAGTTGTTGTTGTTTTTTTGTTTTTTTCCTTTGGGAATTGTCTCATCAGCTTATAATCCACTGCAAAGCCACACACTGTAGATAGAAGATCCATTATATTAGACTCTCATGTTTGCATGAGTGTTTATCACTTTCTACCCAATTATTTCCAGGCCACTATAACATGCAGTAAGTACCACTAAGACTGGTGATAAATATTTCCAATATTTCTTAATGCTTATATTTAAATATGATAAGATTTGAGCTTGGTTTGGAAGAATAAGCACCTGTGTTCTATATGTTTTGAGTAACCAACACTTCAAAAAAATATTTTGTTTTATAGAAATACTATTCCTTTGTCAATATTAGTAGGCAATAGGTATTTAGTTATTAATTATGCAATTTTACAACGAAGGTAACAGAATAAAATATTCTAAAAAATAGCTGGTAGAAAGAATATTAGCTATCTATAAAGTACACAAGTACTTACTGCACAGTAAAATCTTATATTCTCTAAATCTTCAATGCAAAAAAAAATGACTTGCAACTAAGGATTAAGAACTTTGATATTGCAAGTAGAAATAATGATATATTTTACATATTATGTTAAAAGTGATTACTATTTTTTTATTTCTAACCGGATTGGTTCATCTCTGCAACACATTTTTATTATATTATTTGCTCTAAGGCATGAACAGAAACAAGAGTAAATTAACATGAATTATAGTTTGGGATAAATACATAGTTCAAAGACTAAAGAATGTGATATGACCTTTTGGGATAAAAATATATATGTCTTACCATTCTCATAGGATGCAATAACTATTACTATATAATTTTTATATGCATTTCATGTGATAGATTCAAATGTAGGGACAGAAACAACTTATGATGAAAGGGTATCTTTCAGAGATCACATGCTTGCAACTCTTCCGCCAAGTAATCTTCCACCAACAGCAATTCATTCAACATATGAAACAGAAGCTCAAAGAAATCCTTGTGAGTTGATTCTTTAGAATGATAGGTATTAGTTATATTTTTGACATATACTTATCAACAATGCTCAAAACATTGTCTTGTGGTATCAATTTTCACCAATTTGTAGCTATTCAGCAACATGTGGATGAATTTTCAAGTCGTCCCGTGTTGCACGACAGGTATTCCACGACTCCAGTAACTCCAAGGCAGCAAACGACAAGTATGTGTGCACTATGAGCTATTCCGTACTTGTGTTAATGTATTTTGGTTGCCTATAGGTAATCTTCAACTCGACATTAGTCCGTCCACGCATGAGGTGAATATCTTTTTTGAAGAAGGTAATTAACTATACTCACTGTCAGTCACCGTCATCATTATGACGCACAAGCATATTATTATATAGATAGTTGGTCCAACTTATGTTATGCTTCGTAAATCAAAATGCAGCTTATCCAATAATATTTCATTCAACAGCTGTCTTAGCATTTTAACTAGACCAAGACTTACTTTTGTTTGGTATGATTTAATGGCTTGATTTCACTTCTGTGTGACACTTTAAAATTATTCGAACGAAAAGAACTCTCACTTTAGTTCTTCTTTACCATATGTGAGTCTTATTGCTCTGATTTGTGAAATTTTGTCAAAAAGCTGTGTATCATGTGTATTTAGAATTGAGTTCATCAGAATATGAATTCTCTACTGAGCAAGTTGATGGAAACTTGATTAGAGTTGGATCTACTTGTGAGATGTTCCACGAGAAAGTTGATATTCCTAGTGAAGTTGAAGTCTTCTATAAATTCAGTAAGAATTAGTAGATAGTTTTAATTATGTACTTACTTCCTAGTTTCATTGAATAAGTGTGTCTTAAATAATATTCATGTGGAAGAATGTACAAGTGCATTAATCTGATCACTGAGTACAGCTAATGTGTTGTTCTATCACATGTATTTTTATAATAGAAATAGCTACTATTTAACTAAGATGGTCGGGCTAAAAATAAACTTGACGTTGGTTAGAAAAATGGCGATAAATTTGTCTGCAACTGAGGCAGTGAATCTTGTCTGTGATGAAGTTTTCAAATGCGAACATGAGAGGGAAGAGGTTACAGGAGCTATATAGCTACTGTGAAGGTACTACTGTCGAGGATAGAGAGCTGAATTTGCTTGCTAAATCAGTCATTTAATTGCTGGTTGAGGAAACTACTAGTTTTCAACTTAAGAGCTACTAGGGCACTGTAGGTAGCGACCATACCAGCAGCTATGTCGAAGGGTAAATGGAACTTGATATTCCAGGTAATATAAGGAAAAGAGCTTTTTACGCAGTATATTCGAGAAAAAAAGTAAGAAATATTTTTCCCGGGAACATGGCGGTATGTTTTTACTATGCCTAATAGCTTTCCCAGGAATATGGCACTAATTTGGTCACAGCTGTAAACTTATTTTACAGACTCCCAGCAATGTGTAATGATTTAACTGAGCTACCTTTGCTGCTCTGAATTACTTTGGACTTCTCTATTCATTCAAAGGATGATGTCTCTACTTCTGCAAGGTCAGAATATTGAGATGATGGTAATACTGATTATGTTGAAAGCAAGAAAGGTTGACAAAGTAGTGAATGGATGAAAAATGAGGAGTATGAGTAAGAGATTTGCTAGAGAGAGGAGTTAGTGTGTGAAGAGAACTGGAATTGTGAGTGAAATATTCTTTTATTCTAGATGTTCTTTTGCCTAGCTAACAGGCATGCCTCCCCTGGTGTCATCAGTGAGCAACAGCATTGCTGGCTGAGATAACTGCCTATTATAACAGTAAAAAATATCTAATCATGCACAAGCAACTGTTAATACTGCACTGGAACGCATACAAATCACATTGTTATGATATAGTTACGTTGTGGTCACAATAACCACTTTGTGGTTGTTGCTAGGCAACAAAATTTAGCCAAAAGTGTTGAACAATACATGTACTTTAACATGATACATGGTTGCTAGGTACTTTTTGAAATTCCGATTTTATATTTATTTTTAAACATTATTCATATAGAAAAAATAAATTACTGAATTTTATCTGCCGGT
>WLWD01005731.1_pt1:40000-42500 | contig 49181 bp, 22 predicted proteins | sample 6712731 | NCBI WGS metagenome assembly WLWD01 (sample SAMN12718690, study PRJNA576275) | sponge metagenome | isolation source: marine sponge | host: Mycale hentscheli | place: New Zealand: South Island, Marlborough, Capsize Point | collected 2014-11-01 | reverse complement strand
GCTCATAAGTATGTATGGATCTATGTTTAGGCACATGTATCTATATTTGTAGCTATGTATATATGCATGTATGTATGTATGTATGTATGTATGTATGTATGTATGTATGTATGTATGATTGAATGTATGTATCTATGCTTTTAGGCAGGTATGGATATATGTTTGTAGGCACATGTATATATTTGTAGCCATGTATATATGCATGTGTATATTTGTGTGTGTGTATGTGTGTGTGTATGTATGTATGTATGTATGTATGTATATATATGTATATATGTGTGTATGTGTATATGTATGTGTGTGTGTGTGTATGTATGTATATGTGTGTATGTATGTGTGTGTGTGTGTGTGTGTGTGTGTGTGTGTGTGTGTGTGTGTGTGTGTGTGTGTGTGTGTGTGTGTGTGTGTGTGTGTGTGTGTAGTATGATTTTGGAGCCAGTTATCACCTTTTGTATAAATGTGTTGCATAAGAGTGTTTGTTTTTGTTTTCTTTTGACAGATGACAGATCCTCCCTTCCATGAAGAATATTAGCTTCCCACTTGCCATTGACAGGTATGTAAGTAACAATTCATAAAAGTAGGGTGATTATTAGTTGAATAGATTTATAAGTAGTTAATATGTAAAACACAATGACAATTGATGTCATTCCTAAATGGATAATACAACTCAATTAGTTATACTATAAATGCACTACATCTAATTAGAACCAATAGCAGTGTATCTGTTTTCCTATAACACGTCACTGCTTCTGCTGCTTTTAATCTAAATCCACCTATAACCTTTTACTGTTAATAGTACTATTTACTTTAGTTCCATCTGTAACCATTGACTTGCATGCTTTGTCATGGTTCCCAATAAAAAAAGTACAATAAATTGGTTGTAGGTATAAGTGAGCAAAAGTAGTTTCAATAAAAGTGACCTCCTCCTCCTCCTCCTCCTCCTCCTCCTCCTCCTCCTCCTCATTCAACAATTGACTTTATGATTACATTTTTTACTACAAACCTCCAAACAACCATACTACTTCTACTCCTTTTGTACTTCTTTTATTAGCATTATCTCAAAACATTTAAGTCCTATTAAGTTTTACAATTTTAGTCTTTATACTATTGCTCATGTTACTATTAAAGCATTCAATTTTACTCAGTTTGGGTAGGTAGCTACGATTTATGGTTATTGCTTACAGCACACTCTAAACAGCCACATTGGCTACCACTTACAACTTGTACTACTTTACTACTACTTTTTGTAAACGTGAGTTTTTTGCTACCACACTTGGGACTTTTACTTGTACATTCTCTAAACAGTCACTTTGGCTACGACTTTTGGACTTTTACTTTTACATTCTCTAAACGGTCACTTTTGCTACGACTTTCCACTTTTACTTTTTCTACTACTACTGCTACTACTACTACTACTACTACTACTACTACTACTACTACTACTACTACTACTACTGCTGCTGTTGCTGCTACTGCTTTTATACTTGAACATGTTCTTTGCTACGACTTGCGACTTTTATTTCTACTACTACTGCTACTGCTGCTACTACTACTACTACTACTACTACTACTACTACTACTACTACTACTACTACTACTACTACTACTACTACTACTGCTACTACTACTACCTACTGCTGCTGCCACTACTACTACTGCTACTACTACTACCTACTGCTGCTGCCACTACTACTACTTTTACTAGTTTCTCTAAATTTCTGCTTTGGTACAACTTATGACTTGTGTGTAAACACTTACGTTTACTATTTTCTCTAAACAGTCACTTTTGGCTCAGGACTGGCCACTCTTTAAGCAAAGCTGTGAGTTAGGTCTTACAATTACTATACTATCTCAAAAGAACCACTTTACAGCTATGACGTTATATATATATTTACACTGTTCAGAATGCATTTACACTCATTTGCTCCATCTAATTCTACTTTTACTTTTATTTTACTCTTCTACATATTTGACTTTACTTTTACTTTGTAGTTGTCTACTCTGTTTACTTTTACTTTGTAGTTGTCTACTCTGTTTACTGGTACTTGACTTCTACTCAGTGTAGTCTACTCTGTTTACTGGTACTTGACTTCTACTCAGTGTAGTCTACTCTGTTTACTGGTACTTGACTTCTACTCAGTGCAGTCTACTCTGTTTACTGGTACTACTTTACTTTTACTTTGTAGTTGTCTACTCTGTTTACTGGTACTTTAGTAGTACTTCACTTCTACTTAGTGTAGTTGTTGTTTACTGGTACTTTACTTTAACTTTGTAGTTGTCTACTCTGTTTACTGGTACTTTAGTAGTACTTCACTTCTACTTAGTGTAGTTGTTGTTTACTGGTACTTTACTTTAACTTTGTAGTTGTCTACTCTGTTTACTGGTACTTTACTTCTACTTAGTGTAATTAACCATCCATTTAATCATACTTTTACTTTGGTTTTACTTTTCAATATATTTGAATTGACTGGCTTATGAAAACCCCTCATTAATGTGCGCA
>WLWD01005731.1_pt1:15000-17500 | contig 49181 bp, 22 predicted proteins | sample 6712731 | NCBI WGS metagenome assembly WLWD01 (sample SAMN12718690, study PRJNA576275) | sponge metagenome | isolation source: marine sponge | host: Mycale hentscheli | place: New Zealand: South Island, Marlborough, Capsize Point | collected 2014-11-01 | reverse complement strand
CTTTCCACTTTTACTTTTTCTACTACTACTGCTACTACTACTACTACTACTACTACTACTACTACTACTACTACTACTACTGCTGCTGTTGCTGCTACTGCTTTTATACTTGAACATGTTCTTTGCTACGACTTGCGACTTTTATTTCTACTACTACTGCTACTGCTGCTACTACTACTACTACTACTACTACTACTACTACTACTACTACTACTACTACTACTACTACTACTACTACTGCTACTACTACTACCTACTGCTGCTGCCACTACTACTACTGCTACTACTACTACCTACTGCTGCTGCCACTACTACTACTTTTACTAGTTTCTCTAAATTTCTGCTTTGGTACAACTTATGACTTGTGTGTAAACACTTACGTTTACTATTTTCTCTAAACAGTCACTTTTGGCTCAGGACTGGCCACTCTTTAAGCAAAGCTGTGAGTTAGGTCTTACAATTACTATACTATCTCAAAAGAACCACTTTACAGCTATGACGTTATATATATATTTACACTGTTCAGAATGCATTTACACTCATTTGCTCCATCTAATTCTACTTTTACTTTTATTTTACTCTTCTACATATTTGACTTTACTTTTACTTTGTAGTTGTCTACTCTGTTTACTTTTACTTTGTAGTTGTCTACTCTGTTTACTGGTACTTGACTTCTACTCAGTGTAGTCTACTCTGTTTACTGGTACTTGACTTCTACTCAGTGTAGTCTACTCTGTTTACTGGTACTTGACTTCTACTCAGTGCAGTCTACTCTGTTTACTGGTACTACTTTACTTTTACTTTGTAGTTGTCTACTCTGTTTACTGGTACTTTAGTAGTACTTCACTTCTACTTAGTGTAGTTGTTGTTTACTGGTACTTTACTTTACTTTGTAGTTGTCTACTCTGTTTACTGGTACTTTAGTAGTACTTCACTTCTACTTAGTGTAGTTGTTGTTTACTGGTACTTTACTTTAACTTTGTAGTTGTCTACTCTGTTTACTGGTACTTTACTTCTACTTAGTGTAATTAACCATCCATTTAATCATACTTTTACTTTGGTTTTACTTTTCAATATATTTGAATTGACTGGCTTATGAAAACCCCTCATTAATGTGCGCAGCGTATTGACGTGGCACGAACCTTAGTAGCTCATGTTAACTGATTTGAACAGCCGCATGTTAAACTTGAACTTGACATTTGAGAATACAGCTAATGAAGGTGAATTCCAACAGCTGCTTCAATAAAACAGCAAAAAGATCTTAACCCATTACTGCGTCTGAAACTAGCTGTTTTCATTGGAGCCAATTCTCTGTTGGAAACTGAATGGACTGTTGAACTTGAACTCCTCAACTTAGTGCTCCACTTGAATTCTCTTCCTGAACAGCTGCTTAGCTTGTACAGCTGCTTATCTTGTACAGCTTATTTTGGTGCTGATGCTCGGAGCAAACACCCTCTTAGATCGCAAAGCTGCTTGTCCCCATAATTTACGACTCCAGCAGAATATTGGTAAAACAAAACATCTGCTTTATGAAAACAGATGTTTAATGGGAACAGCTGTTTTATTTAAACAGCTCCTTTACCACAACAAACAGCTTGACATTGGCAGCTGCTTGACATGAACAGCTGCCTAGCTACAATTGAGTATAGTGGAACCACCTCTGTACTGGTCCAGCTACAGGAATTGAAACAGCTGCTTTGCTGAAACAGCTGCTTTGCTGAAACAGCTGGCTTCCAAAACCAGCTGCTCAAATAAAGCAGCTGGTTTCCTGAAACAGTTTGCTTAAAAGAAACAGCCAACTTTATTGCTTTCGCTCACTGCTTTACCTCAACATTTTAAAGACGACAGCGTGACTCCGCCCACTGCATGCGCCATTTTAGTGTGCAAACCATTTGCATAAATGGAACAGTTGTTTTACTTGCAGAGAACCTTGCACGAAAATTTTGGCTTTCCAAGCAGTTTCATCAGCACGAGCCAAAATTGTGGTTTTGTGGTACCCAAGGCGTGCTTGCATCCCAGGACCCAACTGGGGACTGCAGCCAAAATAACGGGCGAAAATGAAGTATTTAAAAAATTTCGCTGCGCCGGAGCACGCGCACGCACAAAGTCCACAGTGCACGCGGAGCACCGGAAAGTTCTCCGCGAGGAAGCGCCTTTGCAGCACACAACAACTCTGGCTACTATGAGGGGTTGGCGTGTGCTGCTGTCTGAGCAGTGCAGCCGTCTCCGGATTTCATCGCCTTTCACGGCGAGAGACTGACTTGGCCAGGCCGCCCGGCTGGGGTGCAGCTGCCTCGAGTGGAGGCAGCTGTCACGGCCCGGCCCAGGGCCTGAGCTCGGAAGCAGAGCGGCGAGAAGAGCGAGAGCCCCCCTTGCAGGAGGCTCTGACTCTGTCTCTGTCGCGTCGCCTTTGTCGGAGGTTGCACCGCTTCCCGGCTCTCGGGGACGGAAGCAGCTGGCGTGCATGCGGGACGGCCTTGCGGCTCGTCCCGCCTCGCCG
>WLWD01005731.1_pt1:2500-5000 | contig 49181 bp, 22 predicted proteins | sample 6712731 | NCBI WGS metagenome assembly WLWD01 (sample SAMN12718690, study PRJNA576275) | sponge metagenome | isolation source: marine sponge | host: Mycale hentscheli | place: New Zealand: South Island, Marlborough, Capsize Point | collected 2014-11-01 | reverse complement strand
ACATTTTTTACTACAAACCTCCAAACAACCATACTACTTCTACTCCTTTTGTACTTCTTTTATTAGCATTATCTCAAAACATTTAAGTCCTATTAAGTTTTACAATTTTAGTCTTTATACTATTGCTCATGTTACTATTAAAGCATTCAATTTTACTCAGTTTGGGTAGGTAGCTACGATTTATGGTTATTGCTTACAGCACACTCTAAACAGCCACATTGGCTACCACTTACAACTTGTACTACTTTACTACTACTTTTTGTAAACGTGAGTTTTTTGCTACCACACTTGGGACTTTTACTTGTACATTCTCTAAACAGTCACTTTGGCTACGACTTTTGGACTTTTACTTTTACATTCTCTAAACGGTCACTTTTGCTACGACTTTCCACTTTTACTTTTTCTACTACTACTGCTACTACTACTACTACTACTACTACTACTACTACTACTACTACTACTACTACTACTGCTGCTGTTGCTGCTACTGCTTTTATACTTGAACATGTTCTTTGCTACGACTTGCGACTTTTATTTCTACTACTACTGCTACTGCTGCTACTACTACTACTACTACTACTACTACTACTACTACTACTACTACTACTACTACTACTACTACTACTGCTACTACTACTACCTACTGCTGCTGCCACTACTACTACTGCTACTACTACTACCTACTGCTGCTGCCACTACTACTACTTTTACTAGTTTCTCTAAATTTCTGCTTTGGTACAACTTATGACTTGTGTGTAAACACTTAGGTTTACTATTTTCTCTAAACAGTCACTTTTGGCTCAGGACTGGCCACTCTTTAAGCAAAGCTGTGAGTTAGGTGTTACAATTACTATACTATCTCAAAAGAACCACTTTAAAGCTATGACGTTATATATATATTTACACTGTTCAGAATGCATTTTCACTCATTTGCTCCATCTAATTCTACTTTTACTTTTATTTTACTCTTCTACATATTTGACTTTACTTTTACTTTGTAGTTGTCTACTCTGTTTACTTTTACTTTGTAGTTGTCTACTCTGTTTACTGGTACTTGACTTCTACTCAGTGTAGTCTACTCTGTTTACTGGTACTTGACTTCTACTCAGTGTAGTCTACTCTGTTTACTGGTACTTGACTTCTACTCAGTGTAGTCTACTCTGTTTACTGGTACTTGACTTCTACTTCAGTGTAGTCTACTCTGTTTACTGGTACTTGACTTCTACTAGTGTAGTTGTTGTTTACTGGTACTTTACTTTAACTTTGTAGTTGTCTACTCTGTTTACTGGTACTTTAGTAGTACTTCACTTCTACTTAGTGTAGTTGTTGTTTACTGGTACTTTACTTTAACTTTGTAGTTGTCTACTCTGTTTACTGGTACTTTACTTCTACTTAGTGTAATTAACCATCCATTTAATCATACTTTTACTTTGGTTTTACTTTTCAATATATTTGAATTGACTGGCTTATGAAAACCCCTCATTAATGTGCGCAGCGTATTGACGTGGCACGAACCTTAGTAGCTCATGTTAACTGATTTGAACAGCCGCATGTTAAACTTGAACTTGACATTTGAGAATACAGCTAATGAAGGTGAATTCCAACAGCTGCTTCAATAAAACAGCAAAAAGATCTTAACCCATTACTGCGTCTGAAACTAGCTGTTTTCATTGGAGCCAATTCTCTGTTGGAAACTGAATGGACTGTTGAACTTGAACTCCTCAACTTAGTGCTCCACTTGAATTCTCTTCCTGAACAGCTGCTTAGCTTGTACAGCTGCTTATCTTGTACAGCTTATTTTGGTGCTGATGCTCGGAGCAAACACCCTCTTAGATCGCAAAGCTGCTTGTCCCCATAATTTACGACTCCAGCAGAATATTGGTAAAACAAAACATCTGCTTTATGAAAACAGATGTTTAATGGGAACAGCTGTTTTATTTAAACAGCTCCTTTACCACAACAAACAGCTTGACATTGGCAGCTGCTTGACATGAACAGCTGCCTAGCTACAATTGAGTATAGTGGAACCACCTCTGTACTGGTCCAGCTACAGGAATTGAAACAGCTGCTTTGCTGAAACAGCTGCTTTGCTGAAACAGCTGGCTTCCAAAACCAGCTGCTCAAATAAAGCAGCTGGTTTCCTGAAACAGTTTGCTTAAAAGAAACAGCCAACTTTATTGCTTTCGCTCACTGCTTTACCTCAACATTTTAAAGACGACAGCGTGACTCCGCCCACTGCATGCGCCATTTTAGTGTGCAAACCATTTGCATAAATGGAACAGTTGTTTTACTTGCAGAGAACCTTGCACGAAAATTTTGGCTTTCCAAGCAGTTTCATCAGCACGAGCCAAAATTGTGGTTTTGTGGTACCCAAGGCGTGCTTGCATCCCAGGACCCAACTGGGGACTGCAGCCAAAATAACGGGCGAAAATGAAGTATTTAAAAAATTTCGCTGCGCCGGAGCACGCGCACGCACAAAGTCCACAGTGCACGCGGAGCA
>WLWD01000130.1_pt1 | contig 49205 bp, 35 predicted proteins | sample 6712731 | NCBI WGS metagenome assembly WLWD01 (sample SAMN12718690, study PRJNA576275) | sponge metagenome | isolation source: marine sponge | host: Mycale hentscheli | place: New Zealand: South Island, Marlborough, Capsize Point | collected 2014-11-01 | reverse complement strand
TATGTGCGTGCACAGTAATAGTACTACGTGCGTGGAGTGTTAGCACTATGTGCGTGCACAGTAATAGTACTACGTGCGTGCATAGTGCTAGCACTATGTGCGTGCACAGTAATAGTACTACGTGCATGCACAGTGCTAGCACTATGTGCATGCATAGTGCTAGCACGGTAATAGTACTACGTGCATGCACAGTGCTAGCACTATGTGCGTGCACAGTGTTAGCACTATATGCGTGCACAGTAATAGTACTACGTGCGTGCATAGTGTTAGCACTATGTGCGTGCACAGTGTTAGCACTATATGCGTGCACAGTAATAGTACTACATGCATGCACAGTGATAGTACTATGTGCGTGCACAGTGCTAGCACTATGTGCGTGCACAGTGTTAGCACTATATGCGTGCACAATAATAGTACTACGTGCATGCACAGTGTTAGTACTACGTGCGTGGAGTGTTAGCACTATGTGCGTGCACAGTAATAGTACTACATGCATGCACAGTGTTAGTACTATGTGCGTGCACAGTGTTAGCACTATATGCGTGCACAGTGTTAGTACTATGTGCGTGCACAGTGCTAGCACTATGTGCGTGCACAGTGGTAGCACTATATGCGTGCACAGTAATAGTACTACGTGCATGCACAGTGTTAGTACTACGTGCGTGGAGTGTTAGCACTATGTGCGTGCACAGTGCTCGCACTATGTGCGTGCACAGTAATAGTACTACATGCATGCACAGTGCTAGCACTATATACGTGCACAGTAATAGTACTACATGCATGCACAGTGTTAGTACTATGTGCGTGCACAGTGCTAGCACTATATGCATGCACAGTAATAGTACTACGTGCATGCACAGTGCTAGCACTATGTGTGTGCAGTGCTAGCACTATGTGCGTGCACAGTAATAGTACTACATGCATGCACAGTGTTAGTACTATGTGCGTGCACAGTGCTAGCACTATATGCATGCACAGTGTTAGCACTATGTGCGTGCACAGTAATAGTACTACGTGCATGCACAGTGCTAGCACTATGTGCGTGCATAGTACTACGTGCATGCACAGTGCTAGCACTAAGTGTGCAGTACTTCGTGAATGCAGTGTTAGTATTAGTACGTGTATGTACAATGATAACAGTAGTGCATGCCTAGAGACTTACCATTATTCTCTTCTTCAATCAAGAACACCACAACCTCAGTACAGATAGCAGCAGCCCAAGCACCATGAAATCTAGGAAATGAAAAAAAAAAGGTTATGACAATATTAATTCTAATGGAAAAGAAAATTAGTTATCAAGCCAAGCTAATGAAGCACCAAAGGTGTGAACCCTCAGCGCCAATGGCACCAATATCATTGCATACTACAGAACCACTAGCCTCAGCAACTATGATACTTGATACTTTATAATATCTCTGTTCTATATGCAACAGCACAGGCCAACCAACACTTTCCTACTTGTTTCAACTCTAGTGTTATTAGGGCCCAAAGAGTGGGAGCTGGAGGACAACCTGAGGATGCTAGGGAAGGTCTAGTACAAAAGAATAGCCAAGTGAAGGGTGCATGGTAAGGTCATAAGGTAAGGGATAGCATCAGCAGATAAGCAGTGCAATGAGACTGTCAATAATAAAGCATGTATAGACTTGTCAGCAAAGTGTGAGCATCAACCAAGAATGGGTCAAAGCCATAGGCTAAAGAGACAGCCAAAGCAGCCAGGGAACGCACAACTACAAGTTTACCCTAATAATGCCCACCCTGTAACAAGTAATAGGAGAATATCAGTAAGTCTTCAACTTTTTGGTTGGACATAAATCCAGTGTGGTAGACTCAATGCAGGTGAACCTAAGTCGTGCCCCAAAACAAAAACAAACAAACAAAAAAACCCTGGAAAGATTAGTACCTAGACAATAAAAGAGGCAGGGCCACCAACATTATCACTATTAGGGATGAGGCCTGGTTATGTTCACACCCGTTATCAACTTACTTCATGACACTTGTTTCGCCAACATCTTGTATTGACTGGCATTGATACATCAGCAGCATGTTGCTACCTGCAAAATAAGCCAATGGGAAATGCCATCACTACTGGACAAGATAATACAGTTGTGGTCCTGCTGTATAAAAATTACATGGATATAATAGCTATATGATTCCATTTAATTTTTATAGTTGTACCGCCATTCCATTTAGCTAGTCTAGCTATTAGGTGAGCGAATTTTTAATTTCACTGATATTATTACGAGTAAGTGACAAGTAGTACCCTTTAGACACTTGCTAACTAATGATAGGATTAGATGGAGGGGGGACAAACATACAAGCCTAATGCAGCTGTCTTGTGAAACCACTGAAGATGACTAATGTCAAGTTTACATAGCAAACAACCAGTTTTCATTTTTGTCAGACTTACATACTAGCAAACTCAAACAGGCACCTTGTACACACTATTTGTCTCAAACTACTTACGAAACTAATGTACAGAATTATTAGACAGTCCTCCTCTCCCACATCACGAGAGTATTACTAGATTGGCATTACTTTTTTTAAGGGGTGCAAAGCTTTTAACTTACTCTTGAAAGCTGAGAGAGATACTTTCATTTAACCGAACCGCCATAATGAAAAGTTAGTCTCATGTACCCAATCCCTTTACCAACCGCTAATCGAGTGTAGAGGTTCTAGGTTGGTAAAGGGTCTCGCCGTCCCCTCGCTTTATTATGTAGCTTTTTTTGCGTTGAGCTACGGGGCTACTATTAGCTACTTTATAGCTAAATCACCATCCCTTCCAAACGTGCCTGCAAGGAATACCACCACTCCTTAATGATTATCTCCTCTCTTTGCACTCACATCCTATCACAGGACGATGAATATGGACTTGATATTATCGCTCAGCAACTCAAATCCAAGAATAGGGTGAGGACACATATCTTAGAAGAAAACTCAAAGGATGCCGAAGACCTCATGAAATTGCTATCTGCCAGCCAGAAGAGAGCAGTGAACCTAGCAAAGGAAAAAGGATCATAAACCTGGCTGACAGTGCTCCCACTAATGGAACACGGCTCTGCTCTACACAGGGGTGCATTTCACGACGCCCTCGCACTGCGCTATGGCTGGACACCCCTGGGAGACTACCAGCTAAATATGCATGTGGGGCCGTCTTCTCAGTTGAGCATGCCCTTTCATGCCCCAAAGGGGGGTTTCCATCCATAAGACACAACGAAATATGGAATTTGACAGCAACTCTTAACTGAGGTGTGCAAGGATGTATGTATTGAGCCTGGCCTTCAGCCCGTGTTTGAAGAACTGAATGGTGCGACTGCTAACTCACAGCCAGGAGCAAGACTCGACATTGCAGCAAACGGTGTTTGGGGCGGCAATCACGAAAGAACATATTTTGATGTAAGGGTATTCAACCCCTGTGCCCCTTCCAACAAACATTCAGACATGCAAATGGTGTATAGGAAGCACGAACAAGCCAAGAAACAGGCATATGAGGAGAGAATTAGAGAAGTGGAACACGCCACATTCACACCAGTTGCACTCTCTACTACCGGTGGCATAGCAGAGGAAGCCAGTATATCTATAAAAAAATTAGCGTCCATGCTCGCCAATAAGTGGGAACACAGTTATAGCAGTACTCTTCAATGGTTACGATGCCGCCTATCCTTCTACGGTCTATCCAAGCCATTCGAGGAGCCAGATCATCCATTGGACATGCTGTAAGAATACCAGCTGCAGTAGACCTGGTGACCTCAGAAGCACATCTAAACTGATCTAATTTCATTTGCTTTTTGACTGTAACTGAGTTTATATTATTTTGTATTGTATTGTATTGTAGTGTATATATATAATTAAAAAAAGAAAAAAGAAAAAAAAAGCTAGATTACTGGAACTCAGTTTTGGTAGCAACACCAGTGACAGAACAGTGAGTAAAGCCTACACAAACCAAAAGCGGTTGATTTAAATAAGCTTACAGCTTCTTACCCAATGCACGGATGATCCTAGCGTCTTACAACTAATATATAGTTTGTTTCGAGTTCATATTCAAGGGTTTTTGTACGCACCTGTGCTAATCAATTAATTGGGTAAAGGGGTTTACAACTACTTCATCTTAAAGGCTTCTCAAAGTGGTTCGGTAAAGCGTCACCTTTTCAATTACTATGGTAAGTTGATTTGTGCAAAGACAAATGCTGTTTTTACTTTCTGGAATTGCGTTGACACTTTTACCATATCATTAAGATGTAAGCTGCATAGCAGAAATGCAATCTCAGGTTTTATTTAATTGTCTCCTATTTTTTTAAAGCCAAGACTATCTCTGGCAGATGAAACCAATGAGACTCATTACTTAAAGGTTAATGTCATCATAACAATATAAATTTAATAACTATTAGAAATAACCACATATACATATTTAGCTGTGTTGTTCTCAAAGCTACCAAGCATGCCTTGAAATTCTTCATTAGAACTTTAAGCTCTTCAGCTTCCTCGTTAGTGCTGTGAATAAAAACAATAAATTGAAATTAGTAAAGCTAGCTACTATTAATATAGCTTGCACAATGACACATAAAGTGTGTTTTATAGAATCTTGCCCACTAAATTGTGAACCACATAAGACCAGCACAATGATATGCACATTAACTGTAAATATTCAATAATTATTTCCATCAACAAACTGGCCAAAGTTGTAGTCAGCCCACTAGCTAGTTCCTACCACTGTGTCAGTAGTTGAACACCTCTTAAAGTAGCAAGTCTGCATGGGCGTACTGATACACTCCACAGAAGTGTAGTAAAGTCACTATGCTTATAAGGGTGTCATGGTACACTCCACAGTGTTACCAAACACTTCAGAGTGTAGCACAACACCCCACAATACCGAAGTGTTCCACTACACCCCATTAAAGGTGTAGTGGAACACCCCATTTTTTACAGTGGGTAACAACTTTATACAGCTAGCTATACTGCAGTTATTACAATTTCACTTATTTCTATTTAGAATAAAAGTAGTAGTGAGTCAGAATGTGATATGGCAAAGTGTTTCATGAGCAGATTAATTTATTTAGCTAAACCATAAAAACCTAGAAAACTGGTAAGCTGGCCTTAAAGGGTCATTTAACTAATAAACATTGTGAAGTTATCTAGCATGGACATAAGGTTTACTCATTCATTTCATAATGTAACAACTACACGCGGCGGGATTTAGTCACGTGCTCAAACTGGGCCAAACACGTGCGCCAGTACCGCAGAGACAATTGTAAACAAAAAGCAGTCGTAGTTTGGTGACTTCGTTTCTACCCTTCTGCTTGATATTCTGGTTCATTTTAGGCTCAGGAATTTGTTGCTATTCAAGGCTACTTAACAAGAACAAGCTACAATGTGAGGTAGGTTTGTATCACGGGTTGCTTGTCCACTCAGATTTTCTTACCTGTTTAAATAGAGCCTATTTATTTAGAAACTCAGCCAATATACTGTTTGCTGACCAAGATAATAAGATATACAATTCATCATAGACTCTATATGCCACTATTTATGCTTTAGCTGTCCATTACTCCTCATGTCTATATAGGTACAGTTCTCTGTGGTTATGGTGATGCTATTTACCACCCTCCAAATTCAACTGCTGCTTGTATCTACCACAATTTCATGTCATCATAAAATTTTATAATATATATATTGTACATATCATTATAAAATTATGTTAATTGTCAATTTTTTTTGTATAATTTAAAAAAAAGTTGAAATTTAACAAGTAGGATAGAAAATATAGTAAAATTATGAATAAATAATGATATGAATGATTCAGTGTGAAGGACAAAGTAATACTGGAATGTGTGTGGCCATAGCTAAAGTGTAGGCGATGTGCTGGATTCTTCACATTACTGTTGAGTACTTCAGAAATTCGTCACACCAAGAAATAAGAATAGAGTTTAGCGTTTTTTAGCCGCGGTCCTGTGCTTCTTTCCTCTAAGCTTTGTAGCTCCAGATAACCCTCCGCAACCTTCAACCAGTTTTAGCGCACAACTAGAAGCTCGTACAAACTATAAACTACGAGTGTTTAGTTGTAACAGGGCATATATTGAATACAGCCGCGAAAGAAACTGCCATAGCTTCTTTTTCATTTCAACAAGTAAACTTACGGTAATAATGCGCACCTTGGACCCGCACCGTTTTTACTGTGGGCGTCGACGTTTTCGCGCGTTTGAGCTACTACTGTCATGTGACCTTAATTGGTCTCCGGTTTCGCCAAGTGCATTCCTCTTTTGCCACATTTGTGGTCGCGCCAACTCAACGTTAAAATTACGTGTATACGGAAAGGGGATTCAAAGCCATAGTAACCACTCCCTGCAACTGTTAGAATTGAAAGAAAAAAGCAACAAAAGCAAGTAGCATTATTTACACATTTTCTTTGTGATATTCTTTAGCTAAGTAGAGGCACAATACTTTCACACAACTGAACATACGTACACAAGGCTTACCTTCGTAGTTACTCTAGTGGACAAATAAATTTCAAGCAAATACTGTTTAGTAGGGCTTATAACTGTGACAAATAGCTTATTAACTTACCACCGCCACTAACTCGAATAGAAATGGAACTCCGTTAAGTTTTTGAGTTTTAACTAAGAATTCAGAGCGGTAAACAATTCAATTTTTAGGATGATACGGGTAATGATCGCTAAACCAGAGGATTCCATTTAGTGAAGTTGGGACGGGGTCAAATGAGCTAACACAAAAATACCAGAAGGTCAAAGTACAAAATGACATACGTACGTCCACACATATATATAAATGTACAAACATCCCCGATTTTCAATTGTGTTACCCCTGTAAGTGTCTCGCTCGCTACGCTCGCTCGCCACTTACAGGGGTAACACAATTGAAAATCGGGGATGTTTATTTGTATATATGTTTGGACGTATGTATGTCATTTTGTACTTTGACCCTCGCATTTTTGTGTTAGTTATGTGGTTGACCTCGTCCCAAATTGCACTAAACAGAATCCTCTGGTTTATCGATCAGTACCCGTATCACCCTAGAAATTGAATTGCTTACAGTTTTGAATTCTTTTGCGGGTGCAGTTAAAACTTGAAAACTTAAAGGACTTCCATTTCTATTCGAGTTAGTGGCGGTGGTAAGTCAATGCGCTCTTTGTCATGGTTGTAAGCCGTGCGTAACAGTATTTACTTGAAAATACATTGTCCACTAGACTACCGCGAAGGTAAGTCTGTGCAGGTGCATCTCCAGTTGTGTCAAGGCATTGTGTGTTACAACCACTACTTAGCTAAAGAATATCACAAAGAAAACTTTTAAATAACGTGTATTGTTTTGTTGTTGATTTTTTCCTTCAATTCAAGCAGTTGCAGAGAGTTGTTACTATGGCACTGAAATCCCTTTACCCTGTATGCGAAATTAAAAAACTGGACCTTATTTTCAGTCTTCAGTGTTAGAAGTCAAAATCATTCATATAAAAATAGTATAGTGTTTAGGCTCGCTCGCCATTTGTGCTCAAGCACATCACTAGTTTATTTATTTATTTATATATATGTTTGGACGTATGTATGTCATTTTGTACTTTGACCCTCCGTATTCTTGTGTTCGCTCGATGTTCGACCCCGTCCCAAACTTCACTAAACAGAATCATCTGGTTTAGCGACCATTACCCGTATCACCTTAGAAATTGAATTGTTTACGGTTTTGAATTGTTTTGCGGGTGCAGTTAAAACTCAAAAACTTATGGGAGCTCCATTTCTATTCGAGTTAGTGGCGGTGGTAAGTTTGTCACAGTTATAAGCACTACTCAACAGCATTTACTTGACAATTCTGATTCATTGTCCACTAGACGAACCACGAAGGTAAGTCTTGCGTAGGTATGTTCAGTTGTGTGAAAGTATTGTGCATTACAACTACTATTAAGAATATCACAAAGAAATTTTTAAATAACGTGACTTGATTTTGTTGCTTCTTTTTCAATTCAAACAGTTGAGGGGAGTGGTTACTATGGCATTGAAACCCCTTTACCATATATGCGTAATTTAACAACTCGACTTTATTTTAGTAGTTTGAATAACAATAGTGTAGTTTAAGGCTCGCTCGCCATTTGTGCTCAAGCACACCACTTATATATTATGTAGTAGCCAAAAAATCCTGACAATCCTAGTGTGTCTCCTTTTAATCTTTAAACTCAATTCCCAGACTATCATGACATAACCAATCCATCTTACACTTTATCATTAAAACTTATTAGACCTAGAGTAGTCAGTGCTCTTGATAAAATATAAGGAGACACTTCATATGAATGCAAAATACTTACTACTGATTTCTTGCTAATAGACACTCCGGTGATATGCTCCAGTTCCTTTGTTAGTCGCTCCACTTCAGATTGGAGAAGTTGTTTCTCCTTTTGATGGCGAGATTCTTGATGAAGATTTTCTTCTTTGTGAGATTCTAACTGAATTCTTTCAGCTGCTATCTGGCTCTTCTGTTGATGGTTCTCAGTCTTCTGTTGATCGATCACAGTTTTCTGTTGACTGTTCTCTGCCTGTACTTGCATCACTCTTGACTCCAATTGATGTTTCACTTCAATAAGTTGTGTATTTGCAGATTCAAGCATCTTTTTGTCACTTTCTAGCTTTGTATTTTCTTCAGTCAATTCTTTATTTTCTGTTTCTAATCTATTTTCAGAAATCTAATAATATAACACATCAAATGTAACACAACATTTAAAACAAACAATATATAAATATACAGTATTGCAAAAAATTTGACATAGCAAACAATATTCAACTCGTCAAACACAAAAAAAATGAAAAAAGAGAATGTCAAATAATATAGGTTTCGTTGTGACAACTTAAGTAACATAATTATAGTAATAACTATTTGGTAGATTTAACAAATGATTATAGTTCACATATCGACATTACCTCGAGTTCTTTTTTTCTTTTATTCTTTTCTTTAGTTTCCTTCATGTGTAACACATTGACTATGTTGATGGTCCTCCCCAGACTTCCTCCATGTATGTCCTCCATTGCATCCTGTACTGGTGTTAGTGTCTCCAGTAGTTGCTCAGCAGTAGGCCTTGTTTGAGGAGTATTGTGCAGGCAATTAGTCACAATCTCTACTAGAATAGGATGAGACTTCAATAACTGATCCTCCAACTTCTTCATGTACACCTCACGACGCTCTACTTCAGAATAACTAGACCAGGATTGTGTAGATCTGACTGTGTAGCCAATAGCAGCTCTCCTGGAAATATCTAACCAATTATTGAAATTAATCAATTATAATTATCAAAATACATTCAGTACCAATATTATGTTTAGTTCACCACCTATTGGGATAACTGTACAACTGTTCTGGCGTAAATCCGAGCACAAAGCTTAGGGTAGGGATGAAAACATAAAGGACTTGTTCAGAGATGTAAATTGAGCACTTAGCTGTCAGTGTGCAAAACACTCAATTAAATTACTGTTGGCAATATTGAATAATGAAAAAATTAAGCAATGGTGAAGACAGTTACCTAAACATAACTCATGAAACAAATAACAGTGCGTGAGAAAGAGACAAAGCCAAGAGAAAAAATAGTAAAAATTGGTATATTGGTTACAAATATATAGTATCAACAGGTGTCTCTGCATTTGCTGTGTCTGGCTAGGCACAAACTACAACACCTGATAAAATACCTATCTAACTAATCTGCACGTGCTAGTATTATATTAACTTGATTGAACGGTGAAGTCCATACTTGATATAACATAATACCATAGATATCTTTAATTGAATATTGAATAGCTTTGCACTAATAGTGTATGTTGCCTAGTCAAGTAGTTTGTTTAACCTGTGTGAGTATGTAGAGGGCAAGATGTCCGAATGAGAACACATCTAGAGATGGGCCATATCTGTGGCTCTCGCTGAGAGCCTCTGGTGGCATGTACACAGTGGTCCCCGGATTCTTTGAGAGTGTTTGGGCTAGTTGAGTTGGTTTTAAAGTTACCATTCGAGAGTTTCCCATGTCAGCGATCTTAGCTGTCAGAGACGATGTGAGGAGAATGTTCCTTGCAGTCAGGTCTCTGTGGACTATTGGAGGTCCTCGACTATGCAAGTAAACTAAACCGCTGCCTGTGTCTGTAAGAATGAAAATCTTGACTGCAAGTGGAATATTAGGGGCACACTCCAGGAGGTCATCCACACTCATTTCTAGTCTCTCCATCACAAGTAGAGGTAGCTCTGATCCATCAAGGAAACACAGACCAAGGAACTGTGTTATATTAGGATGTCTGAGACCTGCCATGAGTTGACATTCTCGTTGATATCTGTCTACAGTCTCTCCAACTCCTTCATTCCCAGGATCCAGTAATAGTTGGTGCATACGCTTGGCAGCGCACAAAACCTTGCTGTATTTTACCTGAAATAGCAATGTAAAACAATTTGAATAAGATTTTACAAGTTCAGTATGATTGTTCAATGGAGTGCAATAATTCATTTTTTTGTAAAATGATTTCATCAACTCACAAATAGCTATTTATAAGCTAAAAATTATATTAAAGAAATAAAAATACCCCAAGATTTCATCTTGGAATTGTATTTATAAGATTAGAACTCCCCACTTACTTCCAGCACTGAGCCATATGAACCTGCTCCAAGGGTCTTTCCTGTAGGTACGACCTGGTCTAAGAAATACTGTTGTAGCTTAGAATCTTTTCTAAAGGTTCGAGACCAGCCTGATCTTCTAGCCATGGTTTGCGTCCTCCGATGGAATTTCCAGATATCTATACACAGCTCCTTAATTTTTCTGGAGCCAGCATAAAGGAGCTCGTACCACCACACCCTAAACGCAACAAAAAAGGGCAAGGTCCTGCCCAAATATAGTCTTGTAGCATAGCCAAACCCACCTCTGTTCCACCCTTCTCCCGCTATGTGTGGCGAAGTTACGATGAAAATACACCCACCAGCAGTATTAGTCTCCGCTTAAGACATTAACGGGAAAGTTCGGCGGTAGAGCATCTTCAATTGATGCGGCACGGAAGGGCAGATTAAAAGCAACATCTATTATATCACAGCAGCTTCTGGACTGAATTTGACAGTAGTAATATTTTTTGACTGTTGAATTATTGAATTACATTAAAACCTCTGAACAGCGATCTCATTGTAGTTGAAACTTTTAGTCTTATCTCAGAGGTCTATCCTTTCTCAGTGTTTCTTTAGTAAATGTTTTTAATTTGTTAGTTAAATTTGAATTTAAAAAAGCGATGGTATCCTGTTTTAAGAATATTTTACTTCTAAATTCTCAATTACCTTCTTGCAGCTACTGATCACAATTGCCTACTCAGGTAAGGAAATATTTGGATGGATTAGTTCTGACGTTTTACCACTAGAACCAGGGAACCATGTTTCAGGTGGTTCAAGCATTCAAGATGACAGCCAGCATTTAGGTAATACCTTTCGCCCCTTCCAAATTTGGTTACTCTAAGTTGTGTGAAGTACGCTATTTACCAATCTCTATAATTGATTTACGCGTGACCGCGATCTCTCAATTTTATTTTAAATAGGTGTGGTCTTTGGTGCTGCACGGGTGAACTTATTCAGTTTGTTTGAGTGGCAAAACGTAGAGTGGCGCGCAGCGTATTCTTGGCTAATAGTGTCTTCACCTGGCTTTTCTGCTTATTATTTCTCGTTGGACGAAGCTTAAATGCGGTACAGGGAAAGTTATCTAAGCTGGAAGCCTGAAGACCCTTACCTCAGCTAAAAGGAAGGATTTATTGAAGATCCTTGGGATAAATATGGCCTGAAGTATCCAGATATATTTTGGTACCTCATTGAATAGACTAGTAAGTATACTGGTGAAACGTTGAAAGCTTATAAAAGTCTTGATTCCTACATGTATTTTATTAATGGTTAGGTAGCTAACGTTAAGGGTGTAGCAGTATCAGGTTCTGATTCCCACTAAATAATTGGTTCAGTGCGTCACTCACAAAGGCTTATAGTACCTCCACCAACTCCTTTGTTCAATGAACTATTTGGATGAACCCTTCATAACAATTGCATTTATTAAACCAATTGAACTGATCGAGACGGAGCTTCTACCTGACCTTGTTGGTAAATGGTTCACCATGAAGCAACGGTTATTTTAGCACATCTGTCTTCTAGCTTTTCTTCTGATATTGTGACCATGGAAGGTCCCGTTAGATTATGGCAGGAAAGCAGAGTCTGGAAAGATGATCTGCTGTGATAATAGTAACTGCCCAACAAAATGGTTTTATAAGACTGAAGTGCCTGAAGATGAAATGGATTCCCAATGGAAAGTGGCTATGTCCATCCCGTCATCGCATGGAGTTGAAGTCTAAGTAAACTCTGTTATTGTACAGTTCATTAGCTATGTTTTTTGGAATAATTTTCCCCCCAACCAAATAATTATTATAAATTCACATTTCATTATTTAACATTGTAACAACAAAAAAATGGGAATGGTTTTAATTAAGGTGAAACAACTGATGGACATAAATTACCTAGTGCACAATTTATAATGACTAGCTATTTTATCTTTTGGACTAGTATACATTCTTTTTGAATGGTCATAATATAGTTGATTGGTGTTGTTGATTCAAATATAATGTACTATTGACAAAGTAAGCCTATGACTCGTTCAACATGAATTAAACTCTTCACAGTTGACGAGAAAAATCTACTTCACTTTTTGTCAGCTGTGGTTTTTCACCAGTAAATGGTGGAAGCTTGACACAGTAGAGACCAGCACTTTCATTAAAACCTCTATCTGCTAAAACAAGTTCACCTGGAAATCTTCATATCTTCTTTATCTACTCCATTATTTTTATCTTCTTTATCTGCTTCATTATCCCTGTGTGTGGTTCACAGTAACTTCACCATTTCCATTTTATCACAGAGCTGTACCTGGCTTTTGGCAGCTTCTAATGTTGCTGTGTCTTCTCTTCTTCTTTTATTCACTTCATGCCATCGATAGCTTTCCGTTTTAGAGGGCTTGTATTGTGTGCAAACACTTACGATACGACAGGTGACAAGGGGATAGTTACATTAACATCCTGATACAAAACGATCGTTACATAGCCAAGTGTAGTACTCATTAGGTATCGGGTCTTTCCAGCCTACAACCGCTATCCATCTAACATCAGAGCCTTTTTTAAAGCAGTTCGTACAACCAACAGCACAAAATCTCTTCACTATTGCCACTCAAAATGGCCGCGTGTAGGGCGTGTACATTTATTACGTCACTTCCTACATAACCTCTTATAGCTCGACTCTACGTGCAAGTAGTGACAACACTCCTGGTATTTCTAATATACGAAAATTAATGCCTAACTACTACATTATGGGATTGAGTTGAGTAACAACAACCAATTGTTTTATGTCTCCCAAAGAGTTGGTGGAGATTGTGATAGTTTGACTGAGGAGATGATTAGCTAGAGATAATAATAGCTAGGAGGCTGCCACCAAAATTCTGGCAGGCTGGTCAAGGTCCAAGCATCAGATTATTAGGCTTTAGAGTGATTGCTTGAACCGCCTATAGAATTTAATGCATATTTCAACAATCTGAACTGACTTACTAAAACTGCAGCTATAATAATAATATTATCTGAATGATGCATGAGTAAAGAACATAAGGTGATAATAGACAAGGAAGCTGTAGTGAGACCAGTAGGGAGACTTGAGGTCTCTGTCACAAGAATCAGACAAACACTAGCAGTTCAATGCTATGTGGGATGTACTCAGAATCCAAACCCTGGGACCTAATTCTAACACTTGTCAGGTTCCCAGTAGCTATGACAATTTAGGAGTTCCTATGAATTCTGTCCTAGGTACTGACTGAAAAACAGAAGAAAATGCAGAGGTATATATAATGTGACAAGTGCAGGAAATACTTCGTGTATGAGAACTGTGTAGTATGATGAATGTAGTGAATGAAGTTTACTTATTAATTAATGAATGCTGGTATAAAATTAAAATTCAAAGGCTAAGACAAAAGTTTACATTTAGTACATATACAATAGCTAGCACAAACATCACAACATGTACATAAATCAGTTCTTGTTACTGTTTCAAAATCAATAAAATCTAGAAATATTAATTGTCTCCTACATGTACACTTATTATTCACACAAGTCTTCATTCTTTCAGACGTAGAGTGCCTTTCTTTTCTTAATGCAATACAGCTACTGCACTACGTCCATCCCTACTGGCTATTCCTGTCTCTTGTATATATTCCTCAATAACCCCCAATGAAAAATACATTCAATATCAGGACAGTCAATACCCATACTAAATGAAATAGTTGCTATAACTATCCTAAACATACTGTTCACTTTACAAAACCGATCTATAATTTCCTCTTTTTTTCCTGGCTTTGACACATGTGTATAAATCTCTACCATGTGAAGCTCTGAAATATCAGGATATCCAGGAGGTTCTGTTAGTTCACTTTCAAGTGTCTCATGTTAAATACAAATTTGAGCAATCTTCACCATGCAAAAAATATGTTATACTTATGTGAAACCGCATAATGTATAACAAAATTATACTAGTGGTATACATACCCTATGTAATCTTGATGTTAACTTGTGGAATGTGGACATAACTATTATGAATATTGCAAATAAGGACTTCATGAATGAAATTGTGACTTGCAGTTCAGGAACCAATGCTTCTGTATATAGCTTGAAGTTTCCATTTAACTCAAAGTTACACTGTAAAAAATGAGGTGTGCATAGCACACCAAATCAGCAGCACACCATTGGTGTGATTTCACACTCAATTGACGAAGTGTTAGTGGCACACTATATTTGGTGTGAACTGAATGAGCACACCATATTTAGTGTGCAATGTAATGGCACGCCTTGAGTGTGCATTGAACACGTAATGCAGTTGTATTGAACCACATTTGTTTGTTGTCATATAATCATTAGTGCTTGAATATAAACAAACTGGCATTATTACAAATTAGAGGTTTTCAATGAGATGATATTTTAACCGATTAACCCCGATTGACGCGTACACGCGTCTAAATTGGAAAAATCGATAACCGCGATTGACGCGTATACGCGTCAAAAAGAGCGCCTACTCAACCCTGACCAGTAGCTGCATCATCGAGCCAGAAAAGCCACCGCAATTCATTAGGGAGTATTGCTAACTAGTGTAAGTTTATTTTTACCTTATAAAATATATAGGCTACCATTAAAAATAGTTGAGTAAATTTAGCTTGAATAATACTGACATAATAAATAAGAAGAAAATGTATGGCATATTCAATAATAATTTATAATAAGAATATACTCTTTATAACTTCAAATATTGTGATTTTAGCTATAAGTGCTTGTAACATGACGAGTAGAAAGCTATCTGCAAGTGAGGTGCTTGCTCTCCTTCATCAGAATGAAGACAACTTCGATGATGTTCACGAACCACTTCAAGAGGGCAGTGATGAGGACTTTGACGATAGCAGTGACAGTTGTCCTGAGGCTAGTGATGATTCTGGTGATGAGGATGTGATCGAGGACTCAGATGAAGTTGCCATTCCTGACAGCGATAATTATCTACCTGAATTTGATACAAGTACAACATAGCAATAATAATAATAATAATAATAATAATAATAATAATAACATCTATAATAATATTGTCTTATAGATGAGACAGAAGCAAATTCTCCTGTCCTCAATAATGATCCTATTGAGCCAGCTTCTAGTATACCTACTTCCACCTCCCTCAATATTCCATCTCCCTTGGCAACAAGCACGTCCTCTAGCCCATCAAACGTCACAACAGAGTGGTCTACCACACTAAAGAAACCCTTCTTGCAACCCTTTACCGGACAATCTGCCGCTGGTCTTCATGTTACAGTCCCAGACAGTCCAAGTGAGAGCTTCAGGCTGTTTTTTACATCAGACTTGATTGAGATGATAGTGGAGCAATCTAACATGTATGCAATGGAAGTTATGGATGAAGAGAAAGTAGAAAAATGGAACCCCATCACCACACAAGACTTAGAAGCCTACTTTGGTTTTACTATACTAATGGGAATCAACTCACTTCCTGCTCTAGAAGATTATTGGAAACGAAATCCTGTGTACCACTATTCTCCAGTCGCTGACCGCATCTCTCGAGATAGATTCATGGAAATTAGTCGCTACCTCCACTTCGCTGACAATTCCACTCTAGCACCAAGAGGCTCACCACGGTATGACCGTCTGGCAAAAGTTCGTCCCGTTCTTGAACACCTGAAGACAAGATTTTCGGTTGTCTATACACCAGGACAGGATTTGTCTGTGGATGAGGCAATGATCAAGTTTCAGGGCCGATCTTCAATGAAACAATATATGCCTAAAAAACCAACAAAGAGAGGGATCAAGGTTTGGGTTTTAGCGGACAGTTCCAATGGCTATTTTTCCAGACTACAAGTGTACACAGGAAAAAAAGGAAATACAACTGAACACAATTTAGGCAGTAGAGTGGTGAAAGACCTTACCCAAGATTTCCAGCACAAGTACCATCATGTCTTTTTTGACAACTTCTTTACCTCCAAACAGCTCCTGTGTGATCTTGAAGCCTTGGGTCTGTATGGATGTGGAACCGCCAGGAAAGATAGGAAGCACTTTCCCACTGATCTAAAAAAAGCAAAACTGCATTCCAGGTTTGTATTGATTTTTATGTGCGTAAAAATACTGTAAAATAACAATACTACTACTACTCTTACTACTACTACTATTACTACTACTACTACTACTCTTACTACTACTACTACTCTTACTACTACTACTACTCTACTACTACTACTACTACTACGCTTACTACTACTACTACTACTAATATATTTATGACATAGATATAGTTTGCAATACAATAATAAAATACAATAATGAATAACTAATTCAGTGTAAAATTGTTGTGATGAGATGAGATATTTATGTTCTATGTATACACCTACCAGGGGAGAGTCCGTCACAGTGCAGTCGGACAATGTGTGTGCCACAGCTTGGATGGACACTAAAGTTGTCATGGCCATGTACACAGCTTGTGATCCCACCAAGTCTTCCAGCGTGATGAGGAGGAAGAAAAATGGAACCAGAGAATCCATCACCTGTCCTGTGGCCATAAAGGTTTACAATGAAAAGATGGGAGGAGTGGATAGAGGTGATCAGTTGAGGGGCTACTATCATGTGCGGATGAAATGCCGGAAGATTTATAAATATATTTACAACTTTCTATTCGACGTAGCAATTACAAATGCTTACATTATCTACCACCACTGTCATCCAGATTCCAAAGTCAAAATAAAGGAATTTAGAGTCCAGTTGGCCAATGAACTTATTGGGGAGTACTGTTCCAGGACAACCGTGGGGCATAAAAGACAGAAGAGGCTTGTGATGGCTCATTTTCCCTACATGAATGAGCAAAGGAAGAGGGGAAGATGCTCATTGTGTAAAGAGAACAAAAAGAGAGTTGACACCATATGGGCATGCACAGAGTGTGGTGTATGGCTATGCCACCCAGGCACTTCAGATGACTGTTTCGCAAGATGGCATTCTAGAATGTAATATTTATCTCATCCATTTATTTACTTCACTTTGTTTGTGTATTTTATCTTTTTATACCACCCTTACCTACTATGCTTGCATTGCTGCAATAGTACATTTCAAAATAAACCACACCCTAAAACTTTATAATCATAAACAAAGTTTACCTATATGTAGAGTGATAATATGAAGCTCTAAATCTTATTAACTTACTTGATCCACTAACAGACTACTTCATCCATGTATATAGCTTTCCATCATAACTGAAAACCTAGCAAAGAGTCGTGGTATGATTTACAAAAAATGGTTTTGTTGCTAGAAATTAATAGCGTTTTTTTCCTGGGGCGATAGTCTGCCAGCTTTTGCCTAACAGCGTCGATCTTTCTTTTTTCAGATAGCCTAGAGCGTACTCTATCTGCCGACAATACTTTCCCAGAGGCAATCCTCTTTCGTTCGCCTTCTAGCTCGCGTTTTGTGTGGACCCCCCTCCAAGCCATGAGTCAGCCTACTGTCTCGTGAGTTACGGCCGCGTTACGAGAGGCGCGATCGCAATTTTTAGTTCGCGACTAATCGGTTAATGGAACAACAAAAATGTTTTGAACTGGAAAAAGTGATAGTGGGTGATAATCCACTAAATTTTTAGGGGATAATGAAAATAAAATTTGAGTTTTCGTGACTTCATAAGCATGATAATGATGAAAGAAGCACTCGGTATTGTATAATTGTAAAATAAATATACAATCCTTGATATTATACACTAATATTTCAATAATTTCTCCAAACTTGGGAAGCAACTTATTTTCAACAACTACGAAATTTTTTGGCTTGTACGTTGTTGTTCCAAACTTCACCCAACTGACTCTACAAAACATTTACATACAACAGTAGAAATATAACATGTTTTTTTTTGTCGTATGTATTTATCAATTGAAGAAATCACGGGATTCACTGGGTAGCTTCTTTACTACAAAAATTACCAAATCTGACGTGTTCACAATTTGGGAAAAAAAGTACATTTTTAATCACCACTAACAGAGCGAACCATCAGTGTCAAATGTACAATACAGTGCTAATCATAAACATCATGGCAGTATAATAACATTATAAGAGAAAGAATAAATACATGACAAATGAGCAAAATGTAAATTTAAGGACCTTGAAAAAAAGAAAACAATCAAATACAAATAATTATTATTGCACCAAAAAAAGCAGTTTTCATTTAGTGTCAGCATGGCTGCTACCTTCAGAAATTCTATTGACAGAATGAAATCATACCTAACCATAAAGAATGACTTATGTTACACACTTCTCAAACACCTTCGAATATAACCATATAATATATAATGTGAGTGGTCTCGGAAAAGGGACCTTACGGCGCAAAAATTGAAATTGAGATATGGGCTCCAGAAGTATGTCACTGAAAAAATACTTTCTTTCTCCATTTTTTTCTTTACAGAATTAGTCTTAGTAACTCTTACTCTACGTGTATTCCAAATTTCAAATGCCAAAACAACTTAAAAGACAAGCTACTTATTATTCTCTCTCTTTCTTGAAATACATTGAACGGGGAATGGGCGGGGTTTAAAACTAGCAGCAACAAAAACCTGGTATTGCTTTGAAACTGTTGCATACATTTTACAGCTTACCTCTAGTTGAAATTTACCACTACATCTGGTAGAGTAGCCAAGGATTCCGACAAGACTGGCTGTGAGATGCTATAAAAGCTAAAAGAACTCACACAAATTTTTGGTAGTTGCCGCTAAAGTGGCTGCAAGATTTAATTACGCATGTAGAGTACACCATTAAGTATACAGAATTCAAATTTTATTTTCCCGATTTCTGGTTTAATTGCTTTGCTGAATATAGCCCAGTTCAGCCGCCAGTATAGGTGAATTATAGCTTACTAAATACGTTTGCGCCATAATGTCCTTTATTCAAAACCCACTCACACATGTGTGCAACAACTTACACGTTGATGTCAGTTTTTATGTCATCCCATATATCTGATGACACCACATCCCCATGTTCATACACCTCCTTTCCTACACATTGTCTGAAAAACAAACAAACAAACAAATGTTTAGAGGCTTTGACCTTTGAATGATTTTTTTTAATTGCAATATTGTAGCTCGTTAACTGCTCATTGAAGCAAAACCACGCTACTCTCTGAAGAGCATCATGAATATAATTATACTTGTGTTAATTGGACTGTGCAACAACATACAGTCTCAAGCAACAAAACACACATGAGAAAGACATACACAAACAACAAAAACACAAGTGTACCACAGACACAAGTACCACAGTACACGTACCAGAAACAACACGTGTACAAAAGACACACACACATACTGTAACCAATGATTTCTAGGCAATTGACACAGGAATATCAAATGGCGTCAGGTACTGTAGCTATTTTGTTCAGAATGCATACTTAGGTTTTATAATTTTTTACAGTACTATTAAACTTGCTTGAAAGGTACATTATGTTTTCTCATTTTTTTATTCTCTCTCATGTACCAGTACAATATACCTAAGCCTATTCAGTTAAATCCCAAACTGTTATTGCCTTGTTGTACTATTCTTCACAACGCTTGTACAAACACAACATGATATATCTTACTTAATTGTTCCAAATTCCCAGTCTTTCTTCAAAATATCTCCATCCAATGAATAATAACACATTAAGTTCTGATGACGTTGAGCCAATGTTTTAGCAATATTTTTAAAACATTTTATTTTTTGAGTCAATGATTTAAAGTAACTATGCTTTGCTTCAAAACGCATACACCAATATCTACTGGGTGGACCATATCTGAACAACAAAAATAAATCAAAACAAAAACAATATATTTTATTTCCTAGGCATAATATATTGCAACCTAACAGTTCCAATTTGCAGGTTTAATTAACACATTTTTAATAATTTGAATTAATCTTTTCTGTTCACATGCACCACATTTCACCACAGATAGTCACATATCTGCACGATGCATTCGTAATAATAAATATACCTTAACAGCCATTCTGGAAGATGAATCATATAGTGAAGTTTTGGGGTAATTGGAGCAGATGAGTACAACTTGCTGAAGTTCACATGATGTTCTTGGATCGCTTCTTTCAAGTAGGGTATAAAATCTTGAGAAACCGTAGGCCCAAATATAAAATCAGTAATACTGAGTAATAGTAAAAAATTTTCCCAATGTTCCTCATCTTCAATGATGAACTGCCCAATCATTAAAGGAAGCATTTTCGCAAGACACCAGAGTTGGCTGGCTACAAAAACACACAATGACAAAACCAACAGTACATCATTATGTATTGTTGTATAATGTCCATACCTGTGTACATATATGCGTGTATATAAGTGTATGTGCACGCGTGTATGTGTGTAGCATGTGTGAGTGCATGTGTACATGTATATGTGTGTGTATGTGTGTGAGAGAGTGTGTGCATGTGTGTGCTCATGTGTGTGTGCACTTGTGTGTGTGAAAGTGTGTGCATATGTGTGTGCTCTTGTGTGTGTGTGCACTTGTGTGTGTGAGAGTGTGTGTGTGTGCACTTGTGTGAACTTGTGTGAGTGAGAGTATGTGTGTACATGTGTGTGAGAGTGTGCACTTATGTGTGTGCACTTGTGTGTGTGAGAGTGTGTGTGTGTGCACTTGTGTGAACTTGTGTGAGTGAGAGTATGTGTGTACATGTGTGTGAGAGTGTGCACTTATGTGTGTGCACTTGTGTGTGTGAGAGTGTGTGTGTGTGCACTTGTGTGAACTTGTGTGAGTGAGAGTATGTGTGCACTTGTGTGTGTGCACGTGTGTTCACTCAAGTGTGTGATGTCCATATAGGAAATATTTTTAAAGAGATCTTTACTTCATGCCATTTTATCCACATGTACATTTCAAACACACATAAACACTTACCACTTTGTTTCAAACTGTGGTCAGATGAAGTTAAAGAACTATATGAGATGGGCACAGGTTTGTTTCGAGATTCAATAGGTCCATACCGAAAAGAAGTGATTTTTCTATTGAGCAAGCTCAAGGTGATGGAATTTCGCTCCAATATAAAGTACTTCAGTAATTCTTTCAATTCGTATTGTAAGCTTCCCTCCAAAATATCATGCATTATGTCGGGAGCTAATCCCTCGGTTACATGGAAATATTTTGAAGTATTCAAAATAGAGTCACGGTCGACACCATATGTGGTAGCAATATGATCGTGTAAAGAACCCTTTAGTAAAGTACAATGACTAGAGTGGGTTTCTCTTGTTCGGCTCTCAAAGTCCTCAGACATGAACTAAATCAAATAACAAGCTATTGATGAAATGATACAAGGTAACTTAATGATTATTTACCTTGGATTTCATGTCTTCACCAACAGCCATACAAAATCGGCACTTTCTTAAAGCACTAGAGAGACATTTATATCCTCCAAGACTCCAACTTGCTAAATTATCGGCACACACAATACTGATTGTCCCCCTAAATCTGAAGATCTGACCATGTATGTTAAACTCCATTCCTTCATCCTAGAAATTACACACACACAATGAGAAAATGACAAAAACTTGAAGAAAACGAGATTGTAGCATGGTTATCTTATAATGACTGTTAGTATGACTTACACTTTCAAGCAATTTTATATCATCCATAAAGGGCTCCAAGATTTTATCAATCCCATAATCTTTGATGAATGAGTGCCTGACCAATGTTACAAGTTGTATTACCTTTAAAGAAGATCGAAATTCTGGCTTTAAGTTACCAAGTAGATAGTAGAATAGTCCTACACAGAAAATACATACATTGATTATGATTCGTTTATAATAATGTTTCATAATATAATCAAAGATTCGACATAATACATAAATCATCCTCAGAAAAATGTAAACACCACAGAAAACAAGTATTTATATTTGTGACTGTCTACAACAAAATCTGAACAAATAAAAATATTTTTGTGCTTTTACATATTTTGCAGCAGTATCATTCAGATATTAAGTTATTTAAGCTTTAGCTTCAGATGTTACTGATATATGCGACCAAACTGTCTCGTTTTGCAGGCTCACTAAATAAATTTAAAAAAATTAAATTGATCTTTTTCAGCCGTTTATGTGCACCATGCTGTGCATCTCTTATATATGTATACATAGTATATATATATAATAGTACTCAATATGGAAATGAAATGCTACTGGGTATTACTTCACGTCATGTATTAAACAAATTAGACACCATCCAAACATCATAGTCTACTTATGACCAACTAAACTTGCTATAGGTATGAATAGTTGTGCAAATTTATTTTCTCATAACTCCAGGCCTTCTGTGCTAAGCATATTGCATCTACAACACCAAACTACTTCACACACCATGCCATTTTGACATACCCAATTTGTGCTTTTTCACTTTCGAACCAAGGGGATTACACATTTCTACATCGTCATAGTAGAGAATTATTTGTAGATGTTTTTTATCTTCAGAGAATAAGCCGTGTTCTCTCATACTAGATCCATCACAGTAATCACTTATATGTTCATCACATCTTTGATGTCCGTGCATCACCTAACAATTAAAATTAATGCAAAATAATGCATTGTGTACAGTTTGTTTATAATTATAATAATTTACCTCCTTAAAAACTAAAATTGCTAAGAAGCTGCTGAAGAGATTCTTTCAAAGGAATGTCATAAGCACAATCTGACTTTAATTTAAATCGATGGCGTGAAGAGTTAGATTCACCAAAAGATGATCCCAGGATTCGCTCAACAGGTTGCTGTAAATACATTGCCTAATAACAAGGGGAGCTAATATAAAGTTTAATAATTAAACCTACCACTAATCCCAATGAATGAAATGCTTTCTTCTGTAAATATTCACTTTCCAATCCCTCAAAAGGCTTGCGAAAACAACGTGCTTGAAGGGCATCTTCTAAGCCATCTACATCTTCTACAGCGATGTTACTACATTCCAAAGTGGATCTAACTTTACTTGATATACTTTCTAAAGAATTTTCCACAAGTAGAGTGATGTCAGAAATGAGATCATTTAGAACGCCTTGAGACATTTGTCCCACTTCCTTGCATTTTAATAGAAATTGTGTACTATTGAATTTGCTCCAACAAGGAATGTCAGAATCTTGAACTTCTTCATCTTCTTCCAGTGAACAAAACTCATTAGTCTGAGTAATTGAAGGCCTTGAAGTTAAAATAAATTCTGAGTGCTTGCGACGTAAATGTTTCCTAAAGGAATGGTAATTGCTGTAAGCTTTCGGACAGCCGTCTACTCCGCATACAACGCGAAAGTGAGGCTCATGAGAATGAACTGTACCGATGTGCCTCAAGACTGCATTCACTGAAGACGCTGCATAATGCTGGCAAATAGTACAACGATAGCCTCGTCCAGTTACTACTGCCGACACGCTCGAGAAACCAATCCGTCCAAACGAACTCTCCAGAAAGCAGAGATCGGAGCGTTCTACCACACCCCCGGTCAACTACATACACTTAAGAAAACTTGCGAATTGGCGCGAATACACACGTGGGTTCAGGCCGAGGTGAAAAGTGGAGAGAAGTAGTACGAACGTGTTAGTCTAGAATGTCTACTGTTGAAGCGAAAACAGTTCTGGTTTGTTATAATGGAAATAAAAAACCTATCCGTGTGCCTCCTGGGGAAAATGAGATGGAATTTTTAAAGAACAGGTGCAGTTCACTTTTCAAGTTTGATGACAACGTTCGATTACACATAGCCTTCCAAAAGTTCGATAAAGATTGGGATGAAATGGTAGATCTGGAAGAGGATTCTGTAGTCTGCCACAAAGACAAGCTGAATATGGTGGTACAGCCTAGTTTAATGCCTATAGAGGTAAGCCGTTCTTTTTTACTTATTTTGTCATTTCTCTTAACTCTTATGGTCTAGTAGTGAAAGCTTGTTTGTGCAAAATGAGTAGTTGAAATGTGAATTAAGCTATTGAATGAACCGTAGCTAATAAGTGGCCTATATAACATTAAAAGTTCTTTGTGAAGAAGCAATAGCTATTACTATTTTTTCTCGTGATTCCTTTTTGTAACTGATTCGTACGCTTGCATTTTTATGTATTCTTAGAGTTCTCCACTTCCCTGTGATTCTCCAGTTTTGTTTGAATCCACTTCAGAAGTCTGTAGTAGTTCTATTGGATTTGGCAACGACTCATCGGGTGAAGTAGTTGGGCAAAAGAGAGATCGCCATGTAGATACAGATGATACACAGAGTACCTCTGACTATTCAGCCACTAAGAAACTGAGGCTTCCTGGCAATGTAGAAAAAAAAGGTGATGATGAAACCCCTATTCCACATCCTTTCCCTTTCCCTAGCAATTATAGACGAGATGTTCAAGTTTGCCTAAAATCTGGAAGAATGACTTCAGAGGCCAGGAGACACTTTCTGTCGTCAATTGCTTCTACTATGTTTGCATTTCGAAGGTAGGCATGAAAAATTCACATAATAGTGTGATTTGTAAATTAACAATCTTTTGTTAATTAAGAATCTTCTGTAAAATTAAATTTTCTCTGATCTGATTTTGGAGTAATTGGAAGCACTAACTGATGACTTGCAAACTTCTCTGAATGGGTAGAGGATAGTCCCATAAATTAGACTGGTTAAAATATCTTGTAAATAGTAGCTTGACTTTCAATAGAATGTTCGTAATACGTAAACCTGTTTGCAAATTGTGAGCTCCATAATCAAGGAGGTTGCAATAATAAGTAAGGTGGAGTACTGCCTGTATGTCAAGTCTCAGGTGCTGATTGTTTGTTGTTAATGGTTTTATCATTTTGAAAATTTTTTGTTACGTACCATTTTGTGGAAAATATTACACGATTGTGGGTTGTTAACAAGAATCTAAATATTATTTGTTTAAATTTTCCCGTTTTAAAATATGACGTGCTTAAATTTTAGGTATCCAACTAAAGAAGACTTCACGGCAGTAGCTATGGAGATAATTTGTAAATATCCATTTTTGAAGTCAAAAGTGTCACCCGCAACGGTAATTTACACAATTTGTTCTAGAAATTGTTATATATCTTTCTGTTATGTGTATGCAGGGTGCTATAGTTCAAACTCTTATAAATAGGTTCAAAGAATTTCGTCGCAATAAGAAAGATCGCAGTCCATTGAATTTTGCAATTTCATCAAGATCACCATCACAGGACATCCAAAATAAACGTCCGGGAGAAAGTGTTGCGATTCCGGATATCCCAGAGGGCGAGGATGATACTTCCTTCGAGCGACACAATAAGGCCATCAAAATGGAATGTAGCAAGAAGGGGAAGCGCAACATGGCAGTTATTAAAGAATTGGTTACTGTGTCGTTTGCTATGCGAAGACGAGATATTAGAGATAGTTCTTGTCATGTCAAAGATATTTTAGTGAAATATCCTTTCTTCAAAATGCTGGACCTAGTAAGTTAGTTAATAGTCATTACATAGTAGATGTGATGTATTTATCGTGTACTTAACTGTACCCAACGACTGTTGCCCCATAGGAACAAATTTTTTTTTAATTAAAAAATTGCATAGGGTAGTATCTTCCCATATCCTCTTTGTTCTTGATTATTCTCCCATCTTGAACGCTTTGTATTGAATGCGCCAGTGCGTAGTTCTGGACAACTGTATTTTTTAGATGTAGTATTATTGAAGCACCACTGTTTTAGAAGAATATACAATGTACTTATTACACTTGTCATGCAATACGAGGATATCATTTCACTCTCATGCTTGTATTGTCACTCACCTTCAGCTCGTGAAAATACTTTGCATTCTTTTAAAATATCTTTTCATTATTGTATGCTGACATGTGCAATACACATTACATATAATATACATTTGTGTGTGTTCTGAATACATAGTTTTTCTTTGAAGTGGAAAAAATATGTGAGGTTGATCGTTTACGAGTGACAGCACGAGAATCCTGGGAGACTACCTGGGAAACCAAAATACTTCATCAGGCTGACTTGGAAGTTGGTAGCAACATTCGGTTAAGAGGATTTATGGCTACATTTCCAAGTGAGTTTGAATCAGAGTTTGTCCATCTATAAATGTGACCGTCTACGGGAAAACCGGGCACAACGCGGCGTACGTAAATATCGAGAAAAGATCGATCGATTTCTTAAAAATGTATAGTTTCAAGCCGACGGAAGGGAACGGTTAGGTCTATTATAGCGAGAACGACTTAAGCTACGACGATAAAACTTGGAGAGCTCAATATCTGGACGCCGACAACTCTGTAAGTGCAAAAAAAAATTTTTCGAAGGGTGCCGCGTTGTGCCTGGTTTTCCTGTAGACGGTCACAAATAAGTGTTTCACTCAATGGCATGATGTACATTAGTTAAATGTGTTACAGAGTTGTAACATAAATATTTCATAACTACCCAGACTGCTAGGGATATTTTGACCGGGAGTGGTAAAGAAAGGGAGAGCGATTATTTTGTCAAATTCATTGCCCACAGAACGTTCAGGTATTTGTTATAGGGATACAAACGCGTGCTTAGTTGGTCTTCGCTATGTTGTGTTATGTAGTGCAAGTTAGCTACCACATGCTGCTTTTGATGCTGGAGTTTCAACTAGGTTGGGAGAACAGTCTATAAATGTGACCGTCTACAGGAAAACCGGGCACAACGCGGCGTGCGTAAATATCGAGAAAAGATCGATTGATTTCTTAAAAATGTATTGTTTCAAGCCGACGGAAGGGAATGGTTAGGTGTATTATAGTGGGAACGACTTAAGCTACGACGATAAAACTTGGAGAGCTCAATATCTGGACGCAGACAACTCTGTAAGTGCAAAAAAAAATTTTTTCGAAGGGTGCCGCGTTGTGCCCGGTTCCTGTAGACGGTCACATTTATACTCATTTTGTGATCTACTAATCCGGTATGTAATCTTCTTTTAAGTAATGACAATTTCTTGTGGTGATTACAATCGGACACATACATGCTAGTATTATGTAGCAGTGATGTCACTCGTAATATGACCATGATAAGGTGGCAATTTCTCGTTAATAGTCAAGTGTTGCATTGCCTAAATATAAAGTACCTACCGGGAGCAGTTTTCAAATACTGCTTCAATACATGATTAGCTGCAATATGCTATTGTATGTGCAAACTCTTCTGTGGTTATTCCTTGTGGTTTTCCTTGAATAGCTATTTTAATTGCTTAGGTTACTCCCTGTGGTTTATCACATGCAAATCTCTACTGGATTTCTGATTTCTTAAATTTGAAAACAAACTAACAAATTCTTTATTAATTTAATATCATTTCCTCAATTTATTCTTTATTGCAGATGCAAACAAGTTGGTGTTGTCTCTGTGTGTACTTCCGTATATGCTCCGGGATGCTCGCTGTAAGCCTGACCATGAGAAACTCCTCTATTTTTGTCCGGTAAGAAATTTATTTTATTGTTAGCATTATTAATAGGAGGGACAAACTTAATTTTAATCCTCAAATCATTTTATCATTTACAGGATGTTGCTTACAACACAATGCATCCTCATCTGACCCTGTTTGGTCGCATAGCTTGTACTAGTTGGATAAGTAATAAAAAAAAATCTGGATAATGAAATCAATTACGATACATTAAAGTAATTTTTCTCACAACTTGTTTTTAATTAGGGTGCTAGTATTTAGAAAATGACAGTCAGACATGCAAAGAAGTACTGGCTGTGGTCCTAATCATCGATGATTGGATTTTTTGACTTTCCCCCTTTCTTGCCTTGCCATTTAGCTTCTTTTATCCAGTTTTGTGAACTATCTTCTGACTTTTTGTTTGCTTTTTCTCCCCTCTTCCGCACTTTTACAAAAAAAAATTGTAATAAGATGCCATTATTTACTTTTTCTTTTTTCTTCATGTTTCCCCTATTTCATTCTCCGTTTTATTTCACTCGTCTCTTTTTCAAGGTAGTTAATTGTTCTTTGTTTTCTGTTCTCATATTCATTTCTTTGAGTGTTTAATGTTGTGCCAAGGGGAACTTTTTTTTTAAGTTTATGTTCTGCTATTTTTTTTTTTTTTTTTTTTTAGTTTATGTGATGCTACTTTTTTTTTTTAGTTCTTGTGCTGCTATTTTACTTCTACTTTTAGTCATTATTAGACATACCACTACTATTTTCGTAGTTGTATAATGGTGTTCACTTTTAATGGCAGTGGTGGTAGTTACCAAACAACTATACTCCATCATAATTGTGCCAACTTCATGGTTATGATAGTATATTAATGTTATATAGGAGTCGTGTGATCTGGATGATGTTATATCTGAGAAAAATCAAAGTGAGCCCTTTCTCCTTTTAACATCAAGTATGGAGGAGCCAGGACAGTGTTTCTTAGTGATTGATCAAGAGATCATATTTGAAGTGGATATCAAGGATAGTGCACTGTGTATCATATCAGCTTTTTTCGTTTTTGATATTTGCTATACCAAAAGTTTAAACAGTGTTTGCCTTTTTTTAGAGAACATTTTATTAGGAAAAAACTCTAAACTTTCAATTTCTGTTTCTAATTTTATCTCGGCTCTGAGTTAATTTCCTTGGATTTCATGAATTACTTTGAAATACATTCTTGGGAATGATTGAATATTGGGCGAGGTGTTACACCACACCTACGTAAACCTTGGTGTTCTTATACACCAGTGGTAGTGTAATTTTACACTTTTAGTGGTGTGTATACACACTTTATTTGGTGTTCAAAGCACACCCTAATTTAAGTGTTGTTTCACACCCAATAAGGTGTGCTAGACGGGACAAGTTCAGAACACCACATTTGGTGTGCATAGCACACTTTATTTTTTACAGTGTACATGCTTTGGCATTCATGTTTGTGAATAGTCTTCGGCCAACGGTATGTCACATTATGTCACACTTTTGTCTTGTTGCTATAGCTGAATGTTAATTGCATTAATCTGCATTAATATATCTGCTGAAATAGTCCTTACCAAATTATAATGACCTCACCACTTAGGTCAAAGTTAATATCTTTATCCGGTCATTCTTTGCACATGAAGGGACAGAGCACAGGGGAAAGAGAACATCTGGTAGCCTTGCCCTGGAATGTTGGGACAACCAATTACGCAACTATAGTTACATAATCGTCTCTCTCACACACTGACTGCATTAACTCAACTCTGAACTGTACATTTACTGTGCTGCACTTTATTTTGTGATTATGTGTTTAGTAGATATTGCATCTACAATGTCACAAAAACAAAATAAATTGCATTCCAGCATTTCACTGTAACCTGGGAAAGACATACTGCTGATATGATCTTAAATCGACACTGCAAATGAATACCAGAGGTACGATTCAGAGATTTAAAACAGAATTACAAGTTTGACAATCTGTTCACATGTCTGAAATACATGTCTTCCTCTAGCTAGCTACATACACTAATGATGTGACTTTGTCCCAGTCTCATTAACCAGCTGTTCTCGGAGAATGTCTGGTAACTTTCCTCCACCTCTTTTGCCTTAACTTTTTAACAATAGTGCATCAATAATTTTGCACATATAAATGTGTTCAAAATATTTTACTACATTCTTCTAAAGTAATTTCTTCCTCTTCCATTAAAATCACTTCCATCTTCTCTAATTGATCAAGATGCCTATCTTATCACACTCCGGTAATATACCATGTAAGAAATACATATGCACACAAACTTCAAAAGTTTGACAGTATTTTTTGTCTCAGTAAATTGAATATCTGATAAACTGATACAGACAAGCTTACTGTGAACAATGTGATCATTATTGTACTTGTTAATTTAAAAAGAATTCTTGAACATGCAAAAGGATGACCTATGAGCTGGTTTGAAATGTCAGGTAGAAAAATCGAGCACTGGATATGCGATACTTGGAGATTACTGTTCAGGTCTAGCATTCTGAACAAGTGGGAACAATAAACTAACATGTGTACATCAACTTATTATCATCTAATTAAATTCATGATATCCTTCCAGAACCACTGTATCCTATTTCACATCATCCCCTATATATGCATTGTGAATTGTCTTGCCAAAATTAGTCCACCACATCATAAGTCAAGCTCAGTGAATGTAGCCTGTGTTACCTACAAGTGGCTTGTTGCTGTTGTCGAGTCCACCATGCTGGCATAGTATCCAGTGGCTTGCCACACACTAGCCGTGAGGTGTCAACTTGCTAAAGCTGGACGTAGCTTATGGCGGCTCTGGTTCTTCTATCCCGTACCAACCTCCAGACTCAGGGATTTATAAGCCCTGAATAATTACCAACGATTAAATGTAGCTCAGGTTTGAAAATTATGGGCTCAGGATATGTAAGACTAATTAGTTAATCTAATTAATACAAAAGTTATAAATTTGGCCAAAAAGGTTCAAGCCAGCAAGTGGAAGAGGTCTAGTCTAGGATACAATCACACTCAAATTTTGTTGACTTGCTTGCTACATACAAGTAATTCTTGTTATAGGCTGACAGTGTGATGTGTTGGTGTTGTTGTTGGAGGTGTTGTTACCTCGTGGGTTAAAGAAATAGAGAGCAAATTTCTTATTGAGTCATACATTGTTCCTTATCCTAGCATCACTTTGTTTCCACACTATCTACGCCTTCAGTCAAAATATATATTTGTTGTTTTTGCACTATGTTATTGTTAATGTCTATTTATTATTGCTTTGATATTGTTAAGTCTATTGATTCTGTCATGTGTCGGAGCAGTTCTGCTTCAATTGATTATATTTTTGGTATGTGGGCATGAGATATATACTTGTAGTGGTTGCAGAGTTCATATCATGTTAATGATGCCAGCAGAAAATAACTCTTGAATAAAGCAAAATAAAAAAAGAGAAAACAAATTAAAACTAGAATTATGAAGTAAGAATGAAAAAAAAAAAAAGACGACCATAACAACCCACATGCTTACCACATGTTTACTAGTAGACACTACAGAATACTTACACTTCTGAAGAATAGAACTATGAATACATGGTACTAGTTTGTAGTAATAAAGAAATCAGTCACTGATGGGCTCTAATCTGTACAGTATAAATACACGAATACTATTAATATTTTAGAGATTTAATTATTGCCTAAATCTTGTTATTATTGTCATTATGGTTACTGTATTTATTATTATTATCATTGGTAAGAATTTTGACGTTTGAAAAAGTCTTTTATTGTGTTGAAAGAAAATATTAGTTTTCATATTAATTTTCATCTTGCTTTTGGCATAGAACTACTTTTTTATGTACATGTATGAATTCTGGGTTACCATGGTTATTACTTTGCAAAATCGTAGTTTCATTTTATAGAACCACTAAGAAATTGTTGGCTCTCTGTGGGTCATACTTTTGAAATTGTTGTATTTTTTTTTTTTTACTTTATTGAGTTTTTGTTTGGTTGTTCTCGTTTTTTTTTATACTAGTGACACACTGACAAATTTACAGTGAATAATACATTGATTAATTTAGGTCTAGAAACTATTTAAACCAGAACTTTTAGGTACATGAGTTCTATTCACAATTTCTTTCTCAGCCTTCTTTTACTAATTAGTTTTATTGTCTCTTTTTCACACCCTTTTCAAACTATATCCAAGAGTGAGCACAAATCTGATGTGAAGATGTCACCAGACCCTTTTGTATTCACTACACCCACATATAATGGGAAAGTACAGGGTCATGTATGCCAGACTACGTGTGCTACTGGTAGTGTCCTTCAGCTCATCTGCCTAGAGGAACTGATCTTGTACTGAGCTACCCATGCTCCCATTAGTGAGCAACCAACTCCAAGTAACATTGGGAATGTGCCACCACTTCAGCTATAGGGACCCACCATTTCTAAAGTCACTATAGCCAACTCATGCCTCATTTAGTTCAGTTTCATATTTTTGGTTTACTACAAGGCGCTTTTTAGAGTGCAGCACAAATTAAAATATATGGATCTTTATTCTACTTATTTAACTTGCGAGAGTCTTCTGTTAGTGCCCATTCCACCTGTAGCAATGAAGTAGGCACAGAGTACAAAGAAAAAGAAAATGAAATACGTAACAAAACCAGTACATTTGGAGTTCCTGTGCTTCAGTTGCTGTTGTGACAGGGCATTCTTAATGACATTTCATCACAACACATTTGTGGGAACGCCCACCCAGAAGAGAAGAAGAGTGAAGAAGTCAGGAGACTATGAACAACAATAGACTTGCTAATGGGAACTCATAACAGTATGTGTTTGTGTGTATAATGTTATGTGTAGAGTTCACCATGTTTTACCATCCTTTTATGGTCATTTAGTTGTGTTCTATATTTAGTGTCCAATTAGATTTGTGTATATGCGAGGGAAAGGGTTTTATATACTACGGCCCTGACTCGTGCTTGTCAGTTGTTGAGCTTGTCTGATTTTGCACAAGTCCAAAGTCTCCTCTGTCCTTCAATACCTTACAATCCTATAAGATGGGCCTTGAGCCTCTTAGCTAGGAAGGTAGGAAGTTGAGCAGTTGGCCTTTGGTAATGGAGCACTGTCTGCGAGCAAGCCTCTTCTCTGGTGGCAGCGGGTAACAGCTACCATACCCCGACTGACCCCACATTCCTGGTGCCAGCGGTGGTAACGGACCCTACTGAAGTCCATTTGTGAACAAGAAGAAGCGGACAAAGTAAATCCACTTGGCTCTACAACCGAGTGGTCACGTCAAGAAGACGGCACTACCTCAGCAAGAGCAAGCAGCCCGACGAGACGGGAGGCGTCAATTGGAATATCCGCGTAGTCCCCGAGTAGAAGGATACGAGATCCGTGGAGCTCATCTGGAACAGTAGTGGAACATTTATCTGTTTTGTGTGTGTTATATCTGTATTTACTGCGTGTGTTTTATTTTTGTACAGGTGGAAGCCAGCTCCAGGTCAGCTTGACGGAACCGGGAGCCTGAAGCATGAGTCTAGAGGGTGATAAGCAAGGAAAAAGACCAACTACTTGCAAATACAACCTGCGCCAGAATTCATCATCGAGAATGGACCGGCAGGCGATGGACAAGGATGGTAGCGAATTTGTATGGGGTATGGAATCGGAGGATAGAAGCAGCCGAGATGGTGGCAGAGATGAAGTGGAAGAGTCGGTTTTGACTGACACACTGACGAATGGTGACTTTCTCGGAACCCACAAAGACAACGGACAAGAGGCACTCTTAGGTGCGATGGTCCAACTGTTAAAGAGCCAGCAGGAACAGGCAACACAGCAAGCCGCTGACTGGAGGCAGGCAAGAAAAGAAGACATTACCAGACAAAAGAAAGAGAGAGAAGAGGACGTAGCCAGAATGAAGGCACAGATGGAAGCAGAGTTGGACTGGAAAAAAGAGAGAGAAAAGGACAGAGAGATGAAGGAGAGGCTAAACCAAGCTATTCGTACTTTCCCAAAAATCTCAACTGCTGCACTATTACCAGCACAACTTCAGAATTACTCACGCATGCTGGACACATATGGTGGGGATGATAAGACAAAGAATGCAAGGTTGTCAGAGGTGTTGTCAGGTCAGATGGCGATAGCACTTCAGAATACTGAGATAAGTGAAGATATGACATTCGCAGATGTAAGGAGGAAACTTTTTGCAGTAGCCGGGCTTACCTCATCGAGTGCAGCCAGACATTTTATGAGACCAGACATGAGTGCATTGGCTAAGATGTCGGGTGTGGAGTTAGTGAACCATGTCAGGTCCCTGGTCGAGAGAGTGATGGCCGACGGGAACTATAGTGAGGTGGTGGTGAGTGCATGGATGCTTGCCTTTTTCCACAATGTTGGGACCTCTCAACTCATCACAGCCATTGCGAATGGTGAATGGTACAGCATTGATGATCTCTCCACTACAGTCTACAAGTGTTATGAGATCTATGGCTCAGTGATAAACATAGAGAAGAATTCCTACCGATGTTCACAGTCCACTGATAGGCAGAAGACACAATACCCACAGTATAACCGGTACAAGCATACCAGTGAGAAGCCCACATGTGAAAAATGTGGCAAGGTAGGCCACAAGACAGCAGACTGTTGGTCAGGATCGTGGAGACAGCCCCAGAGACCGACACCTACCTGTTACATATGCCAGCAGCAGGGACACATCAGTTCTTTGTGCCCCAACAAGAACGCCCAAGCAGGGAAGGAGAAGTCTGACAAGACGAAGGAAAGAGACAAAGGTTGGAAGAAGAACAATGTAGTATCAGTGACGAAGAATGGACAGAAGGAGAATGAAATGGATATTCTGGTGAGTGGCTGTAGTGTGGTTGTAGTTTTAGACTCAGGGGCAGATATATCAGTGACACCTTCCAGGTTGGTAGCTGAGGCATGGTATACAGGAGAAGTGGTTGAACTTACGGATTTTGAGGGTTTAGTTGACAGAAAACGAAGAGTGGCAATGGTCCCCATTGATGTTGGTGGGAGTAAATACCTGGAGAGAGCAGCCGTGAGCGATCATCTGGGGGAGAAGGGTTTGCTAAAGCTTACACTAGTTGACAAGCAGAGGATGTCGGCATTGTTGAGTGAGTTTGACAGACAACACAAAGAGAATAAAGTGTGCATGGTCCAAACCAGGGCAATGAAGAAACAAGTGGATGAGGAGAGTAAGGTAGAGAAAGTGATTGTTGATAGTGAGAATGCTGTATTAATTGAACTTGATATGAATGGGAAAGATAGTAGTGGAGGTGACTGTGGAGAGGTGGCTCCTGTTGGTGCAGCTGTAGATGTGGACTCAACAGCCGCTGGCCACCGCCCCACTGGACAGGACGTCACACAAAAGGAAGAGGTGACTGGAAAAGAATATGAAGTTGTGGCAAGTGTAGAGAAAGAGGAAGAGAGAGAGACACCTGTTGAGTTGGATTGTGTGAAGGAAGGGCATGACAGAGCTAAGTTTGCCGTGGAAGTTCAGAATGACAGCTCTCTTACTTGTTGCAGGAGGCTTGCATGCACAAAGGAACGGGGATACAGGTGGGAGAATGGCCTATTGTTACATTGTGTGTTGGACAACCTCATGGGTGAAGTGAAAAGAATTGTGGTACCCGAGTCAAGGAGAGTCCTGTTATGCAAGCTCGCACATGATAAATCTGGACACTTAGGCTTTCGTAAGGTGAAGCAGATAATCCAGAAAAGGTTTACTTGGCCCAACATTTGTGCAGACATTGAGAGTTACTGTAAGTCCTGTGAGACGTGTCAGAGATCAAACAGACGAGGCCAAGCACGGGTGCCGATGGTTGAGCGGCCCATACTAACTGAGCCATTCGAGGTCATTGCAGTTGACATAGTTGGACCTCTGCCCATGGCCAAGAACAAGTTCCAATATTTGCTCACTACCATGTGTCTAGCCACCAGGTGGCCAGACATTGTCCCCCTGAGAAGCATCACTGCTAAGGCAGTAGCAGATGCCCTTATAGGTGTTTTTGGCAGAACTGGTCTGCCATTACAGATATTGGCTGACAATGGTTCTCAATTCAGTGGCAAGCTGATGAAGGAACTGACAAGTCTGTTGGGAATTGAGTTGAAACATACCACTCCCTACCATCCCCAGTGCAATGGCGCTATAGAGCGCATGCACAGTACCTTAGAAGGCATGCTCAAGAAAGCTCATGCACAGGGAAAAGACTGGGTGGAACAGCTCCCCTTTGCGTTGTTTGCACTGAGACAAATGCCATCAAGGTCTACTGGTTTCAGTCCATACGAGCTAGTTTGGGGGAAAAACATGAGAACTCCCCTTGACATTGTGTATAGTGGATGGTTTGACAATGAGAACAAGAGGATGAATGTGAGTGAATGGGCGGAGAAATTGGTGGATAAATTGGAGATCATGAGGGACAGTGCTATGGAGTATGGTGTTAGGGAGAGTGAGAAAAGGAAGGAACAGTACGATGAGGGTAAAGTTGAGAGAAGTTTGGATGTTGGTGATAAGATTTGGGTCAGGATCCCTGGGAAGTCTAGCAAGTTTAGTGATGCTTGGGATGGTCCTTATGTGGTGGAGAAGGCTGTAAGCCGTGTGAATTATCGTGTGAAGGACATTGTGTCTAGGAAGTGCAGAACAATCCTCATCAATTCTGCCAAGAAATACTTTGAGAGGCCATTACACATTAACGGGGTAACTGTCCTAGCTGATGATGCTGGGCTAGATGAGTCGAGGGTTAAGCTGCGTGGAGAGGCTGATATTGGGTTGAAAGCCAAGATTGACGAAGTGTTGTGTGAGTATGGTGACCTGCTAGATGGTACAGTTGGGAGGTATAATGGAGAAGCAATGGCCATTGATATAAGGAAAGATGTAAACCCAGTATCCCACAAGCCCTATAGAGTGCCAGAAGCCATCAAAGAGAAAGTAAAGCAGGCCGTAGATCAGCTGGTTGTAGAGGGGTGGATTGAAGAGTCTGTCTCACCTTGGGGTGCTCCCATTGTGCCAGTGACTAAACCAGATGGCAGTGTAAGAGTCTGTATCGATTACAGAGGTTTGAATGCTTTGACAGACCAGTTGCAGTACCCAATACCCAATATAGAGGAGTTGTTAAGCATAGTTGGTAGTGCAAAGGTGCTCTCTAAACTGGACCTATGTAAGGGATATTACCAAATTCCTTTGCAAGAGGCTTCCAAAGACATCACATCATTTGTAACCCCATGGGGTACTTACAAGTTTAATGTTCTACCGTTTGGGCTTAAGAATGCCCCTGCCCTGTTTCAGAAGATTATGGTGAAGGTTTTGAGAGAGTGTACTGAGTTTGCAGTTGTATACATAGACGACATCCTTATTTTTTCTGAGAATGCAGATGATCATATGTGGCACGTGAAGAAGGTATTGGAGGCAATTAGGCAGAGTGGTCTAAAACTCAAGAGGGAGAAGTGTGTATGGGGGATGAAGCAAGTGGAGTTCTTGGGTCATTGTGTTGGAGATGGAAAGGTGGCTGTACCTGAAGCAAGGATAGAAGGAATGAAGAACTTCTTACAACCAGTGACAAGGAAAGACCTCAGGGCATTCCTCGGAACAGTTGGTTATTATCGACGCTTCATTCCGCGTTTCGGTGAACATGCTTCATTGCTGACCCCCTCAACCTCATCGAAGGCTCCTGGGAAAGTCAAGTGGACTCAGGAGATGGTGGAAGCCTTCCGTGAGTTATGTGTTGCTTTGTGTAATTTTTCAGTTTTAAATGTTCCTTCTGTGTCTGATGTTTTTGTTCTTCACACCGACGCAAGTGGTCGGGGTGTGGGTGCCGTGTTAAATGTTCTTAGGGATGGTCATGAAGTGCCAGTGGCTTTTTTCAGTAGGCAACTCCGTGGGGCAGAAGTGCGCTATTCGGCGACAGAGCTAGAAGCATTAGCTGTGGTGAGGGCAGTGCAGCATTTCCTCCCTTACCTATATGGAAGACACTTCACCGTGGTAACTGATCACCTGGCATTGACGTCGCTGATGACATCCAGAGTTCTCAATAGGAGACTGCATGGGTTCGCCTTGAAACTTATGGAATTTGATCTTGATATAGTATACAGACCTGGTTTAGAAAATGACAATGCAGATGGTCTCAGCAGGCAGGCCTGGCCCGACATGAGTGAAGAAGCCATGGTCGTTCCTGTGGCTCACTCGAGACGGTGTTCGAACCTAAGCGGAGGGGGATGTGGGAACGCCCACCCAGAAGAGAAGAAGAGTGAAGAAGTCAGGAGACTATGAACAACAATAGACTTGCTAATGGGAACTCATAACAGTATGTGTTTGTGTGTATAATGTTATGTGTAGAGTTCACCATGTTTTACCATCCTTTTATGGTCATTTAGTTGTGTTCTATATTTAGTGTCCAATTAGATTTGTGTATATGCGCGGGAAAGGGTTTTATATACTATGGCCCTGACTCGTGCTTGTCAGTTGTTGAGCTTGTCTGATTTTGCACAAGTCCAAAGTCTCCTCTGTCCTTCAATACCTTACAATCCTATAAGATGGGCCTTGAGCCTCTTAGCTAGGAAGGTAGGAAGTTGAGCGGTTGGCCTTTGGTAACGGAGCACTGTCTGCGAGCAAGCCTCTTCTCTGGTGGCAGCGGGTAACAGCTACCATACCCCGACTGACCCCACAACATTCTCTTTCACAAATCATGGAAATACTGTGGCTCAGTCACTGCAATGGTTGTTGTTTCACTTTATTTACTAAGTCTTCAAATATGTTGTCATTACCCCAATGACGTTATAACAGTGTGGTGATCATTGTTGCAGATAATCTAAACTGCAACATTAAACATATTACATGAAACTAGGAACGTATGGTATGAAGTTTGTCACACTCTTCAACTCGACATCATGAATGATGAGCGTGTAACAAATGAGAAATGCTGGCCATCACCGTAAAATGCACTCGCAAGTAATTGTCTATGTTTATCATTAGGTCAAGTCATGGGTGTGTCTTATCTTGTATGTAATAGTCTGCTACATTATTGTATGGGTTATTCTAGTAATCCATCATCCATGACTTCACAATGATTATAACATACAGATGATTCCTAATAAGGATGAAACAATCACAGAATGGAAATTTATTACAGTTGACTGGATATTTATTTTGTAGAGGAGATGGGCAGGGGGTAGGGTGAGATGGATTCAAACTATAGTACACATTTTTATTTTCACATATTTATCTTTTAATCATTTAAATTTTGGAGAGAGAGTGTGTGTATGTACAGAAGGGAGGCGCCACAAAGAGTGATGTTTGTGTGCATGTGTTCTTGTGTGAGGAATAATAATAGTTATAGTGAGGTTAGCTTATAGGTCATTAGCTTATAGGTCATTCTGCTCTAGAGATTATCTTGCCAATAAAGTCATTGCAGCAAACCAAGTTCTAAGATTATCCCATAATTTTAACTTGTTCCAAGTCCTGCAAAGTATCCTATTTGTCATGGAAAAATGTCAGCTAGCTGAAAATATGTCGCTTTTAGAGAATCATTACCATTTGGACATCTATATTTTCATCAAACATGTAATTTATATACTCCCCTGCTGACCTCAGTAGTGACATCCTCATATGGTATACTTTGTATTTTAACACAATGCTTGAATTCACCAAAAAATACTCAATGGTGTTAAATAATACTTTTGCTAACACACTCAAGTTATAAACAGCATTCAATATTTTCGTGTTTACAATGATTTTAGTATAGCCAAATTTGAAAGAAGTTAAATCAACAGTTTTGAAATTTCAGTGGGATTTCTCACTTCCATAAAATTGATAATAATTTTGTGACAAATGTAACCATGAAGATCATATTAATTTATTTATTAATTTTCAGGGGAAAAAAAAAGCAGATTCAGGGGCAAAAAAAAGCAGGTTCAGTGGAGACAAATGCAGCCTAGCGAATATACTTTTAACATTGGACCCCCAATATATTTTAATTCTGAGCAATGTTGCCATTGTAATATATACTGTTATAACTTTACTTCAGTAGTGTGGTGCTTTTCATTCTTATTTGTTCATTGTAGTCCTGAAGTTAATTATACACATACATGGACATAAATACACAACATTCAGTTTGAATAAATTGAACATGACAAGTGTTAATTAGTGATGATATAAAATAATTCATATTTCCATGCATTATATTGGAGGTCAAAGAAACAATTTAATGTGTGGCTGCAACTTCTACAGAGAGAGAGAGCAGCAAACAATATACATAGTGACATCTGAACATAGTGTTGTTTGTTTTATGTGTAAGCTCTGTTGCTAGGCACAGAGTGAAGGCAATATTAAACTGTTATCACTGGGTTGTGGGCAGCATGCCCTGGAGTGTGGAAATACAAGGAGTAACCATTTCTCTAAGCCGCCCCACCAAAGAGTGGCTGTGTTGTTTTTTTTTTGTTCTTTTTATCAAGGTGTTTCATCCTTATAATTAGCCCTGCATAGGAGCTCTTTGAGAGCTGGCAGTTGGGTCTCTTCCGAGTTCCACCACTTACCCTCCGTGTGAGCACCTGCGACCTAGGAGGCAGGTTGGGATATACGCCCCCACACTAACGACTCCTCACATGACAGGGAACCACACAAGTGTATTTAAAGTAGCTCGTATAAAAAAATGAATGTGGTGAGGTGAATAAAAATCACCTTGTAATGAATATACATGTATGTGTGCTGTGTAGGTGTCATGATGATATGTAATGATTGTATTCAATGTAACTCATAGTAAACTCACAGTAAAAACTATATGCCAACAACTGTTACTATAAATTAAAACATGGAGAAATTTAAAAACATATATCTATGGTGAGTATTATATTATCAGCTACTCAGTTACACCAACTGCATTCATTGTAACTAACTTCTACAATAATTCAATAACAATTATTTACTTTTTATTATTTTGAGATCACATAAACAGTAACCATGGAAACCATTATTAAAATTATAATAGCTAACTTATAAAAACAAAGATATCAATTAGTGAATAGTAGAAGTAAACAGTTTATTAAGTCTGCTATTCCCATCAGATCCTCCCATAATATGGACCTTGTCTGATGTCATGATACAAGTACAGGAATGTACTGCATGTGGTAGTTGTCCAGCCTGGACCCAGGTATTAGTCTCAGGGACATAGCGCTGGATGGTGGACACTGTCTTCTTACTCTTCATGTCCCTACCACCGACTGCCAGTAGAGATCCTCTAATGTTGAGTGGACAGGATAGTGTACAGTTGAGTGAAGGTAGTTTGTTCCATATGTTAGAACTGTCTGATGAGGAAGGTGAAACAAGAGCCTCCAGAGATACACTATAGACATCAGGACTGATATGCGACAGTTTCTCACACGCTCCCCCCATGAGGTACCAGGTGTCTCCTATTGTAGTAGACTTCATCCTCATCCATGGTGTTGGTGTAGATGGTCCAGTGGACCACTGCATGTTGGATACATCAAGTACCTCAACAGTTTGTAAACAAACTCCATGGCAACCACCAGCCACCACCAGCCAATGTTTATATGAAGTAGCTGAAGGCTCACAGCGAGGTGTAGACATAGGAGGGAAGGGGTGTGTCCACTGGTTGCTGTCAGGCTGCCACTCTCCTAGCTCACTGCTAACAGAGTCATCTCTATTCATTCCTCCCACCACAACTAGTTTGTTGTTGATGGTAGTCATAGCAAACCACTTGGTACTGTATGGAGGTAGAGTGTGCCACTGGCAGGACTGAGTGTTGTAGGCCATCACTATGTAGTTGTCCTCATCTCTGTCAGTCACTCCTCCTCCAGCATACACTGTATCATTTATCTCTACTGATTGGATGTATCCACTCATAGCCACTGGCATGTCAGGACCACGCCTCCGGTCTAGTTCTAGTGGGAATGTCTAAATAATAAACAAATACATTATCTGTAGTAAATTTGTATATCATTACTCATGTCTATATTGTTAATATTATATATAAAGGATATTGTTTAACCCTCTCGTTCCCAAATTGTTTGGACGCGCGGGGAAAAATCTAATCTTCTACCGCGGAATAGTGCATTACCGTTTTATTTTTTTAACTCGATGCTGGCTGGGAAAACCCCATAGCAACCATATATCACTAAATAGACCAAGAGTTTGGGATTCCCCTAATTTTTTGATTGAGAAAATTGAATAATATTTAAGCCATCTACTAATATTTCAAAAAAAAAAATTTTTTTCCCCCAAAAAATCCACTTTTCCCATCAATAAAAAAATAAAATAAAATAGAAATAATATTGTTTGATGCATTTATACCAATATTATATTAGTTCAACAATAAAATATGTTGTTTGTTGTGTGTGGTGCTGATTGTGATCATGTAGGAGACATCTATGAGTGTCCACAAGGAACGTATGCCATCGGACGTCGAGCTCCACTACAAAACAATTTCATATACACAAAAACACAAACAACAAAGATATTTGTAATACAAACAACAAATTATTCATGATCCTATATAATTGCAACTTTATGATGTATTGTATGCGGTTTCATACAGGATTTTTGTTCGGGAGGGAGGGGGGGTGGGGCTCCGAGTGTACTTTGCCAGGTCCGGCATCTCCTTCATCAATGGAAGACTCTGCTCCTGTTGCCTCATCTGCGTCCTCTTCACAATCCCTCTTCACAATCGAGTCGGTGACTGCATACACATCTGGTCCTAGTAGTACATTCTGGTAAAAAAAAATTAAATTTTTTGGAAAATTTGAAATTGTTCAACAAACCACAACCCACTTTCAAATCTCAAAACTCAATGAAATATATATATATTATAGCTAAACAGCTTTCTCTATCTCAATATAGCTATAAATAAGTCCTTTCCACAACAGAAGCTTGCTAGTTTTCAAGAGAAAGACAAGAGAAAGACAAGCTTACATCGATCATCTTCTTGACTTCCATTGTCAGTGTCAGAGTTGACGGGGTCTGGTCCCCAACCCTGATACAGGGCCTCCTATAGCCCTAGATGTCGTCTCCCTCTTCTCCGCTTGATCCTGAGTCGCTAGAGTTAGTATCAAGCAAGTCTAAAACTTCCACAGCACTGTAACTGGTAGACGCCATCTTTCCAAATTGACTTTGAAAAAATTTTTTTTTTTGCATAGTTACCTGGATCACACGACACGCTCACTTTTTTCCTATGATGTAATAAGCATTACCTAAGACTGTACGTAATGGGGAGGCCCCCAGTTGAACTGGCGATTTTATAAAAAAAAAAGAAGACAGTAAGTCAAACCGCAAAGTCTTGGTCGGCAAAGAAGTGGTTGTTTCAATGTGTTACGGAAGGCTACTGGGCTCAAGCAATTTTTCGCTGCTTCTACAAAGCTCTGGAGATGACTGGATCCATAAATGAAGCTGCTGTGAAGAAGGTAACTTTTTTTAAAATTCGACGGAGAACCGATGTTTTTTTTTTTTTGCCGAGGAAGAAATAAACGCAACTGCTGTGAGGTACTGTCGAAGCAGCCCTGGCTGAAAGCTATTTTAGATGCTTCTCCAACGCATTGGGCACCTGTGTATGCAATCTGAAGGTTCTAGCTATAAAGTAACTATTTTTTAAAATTCGGAGAAGCTAACCGGTCTTCACCCGCTTCAAAGCGGGATTGGGAACGAAAGGGTTAACTTAATTTCACACAGTGTTCTTTAAATAATAAAAACCATTGTGTTGCCATGGTTACTGTTTACATGCTATTGACAGAAGTGATATGATTTGCATAATAATACATACAATAACTCTATGATTCATATGTTATGTTTATTCCATAGCTATTTACCTGGGATAAACAAACAAATAATATATTACTTCATCTTCACTTTATTAATACAATAAACATTCAATGATAGTTGGAACAATTAAAAGCCTACATTAGCGTAGAGGTGTAAAGTATTCTGCAAAATATAAATATAGCAGTGAGTAGGCCCTGCCAGATTATGCTAGCATTTTTTACTGGAATAATAGATATGAAATAGCATAGTGGAATAATTTGAGGAGAATAAAAAGGGAAAATGAGAATAATCAGTTCATATAATCCTTTATTATAAAGAAAATCAATAGTGCTTTTCTTTTTCTCTTTTTCTTTTACAACAAAGGACATAAACATGTGTAGAAATGTGGTCATCTGGTAGATCTTCATTGCTTGATTAAAGCAGCAGAAAAAAGAAATTTTGAAATACTGAGAGAGCTGTCAGTCAGGCTCAGAGGCAGCAAGTTATATTGAAAATTATGCTAAATGGATTCTATTCTTGAGCAACTCAACAATCATACTGCATTAGAATTGACAAAAAATGTATTATTATTACCAGCCGACCTACGAATGTGAAGGAAAGAGAATGTGGATCCACTGCCGAGCATATTAAAATTCTTTAGTACAGTAATCCACATTTCCCCCAAATGTTTGGTAAGGTTTCTCACAATTGAACTTTTTCAGCTGCATGTTTTTTTTCTTCACTTCATTGAACATTTTTATGGGATGCTCAAGGTTTTCACTGAAAGATTAGTTAGCTATATACAATCAATCATATTAAAGACTGAAAGTTTTACTCATTCATTTCATAATGTACCAACTTTATACAGCTAGCTATACTGCAGTCATCACAATTTCACTTATTTCTATTTAGAATAGCAGTAGTAGTGAGTCAGAATGTGATATGGCAAAGTGTTTCACGAGCAGATCAATTTATTTAGCTAAACCATAAAAACCTAGAAAACTGGTAAGCTGGCCTTAAAAGGTCACTTAACTAATAATAACATTGTGAAGTTATCTAGCATGGAATATATATATACTAGTGATGTGCTTGAGCACAAATGGCGAGCGAGCCTAAAACTACACTATTGTTAAACGATCAATTTTAGTTTCAACACTCAAGCTTCTAAAAAAGGTCAAGTTTAAATTACGTGTATACGGTAAAGGGGTTTCAAAGCCACTCCCTGCAACAGTTAGAATTGAAAACAAAAAGCAACAAAAAAACAAGTAGCATTATTTACACATTTTCTTTAACTAAGAATTCAGAGCGGTAAACAATTCAATTTTTAGGATGATACGGGTAATGATCGTTAAACCGGAGGATTCTATTTAGTGAAGTTTGGGACGGCGTCAAACAAGCTAACACAAAAATACAAGAAGGTCAAATTACAAAATGACATACGTATGTCCTCACACATATATAAATGTACAAACATCCCCGATTTTCAATTGTGTTACCGCTGTAATTGTCTCGCTCACTATGCTCGCTCGCCAATAATATATATATATGTTATGTGTACAGCTGGAAGAGTAGCCAAAAAATCCTGACCATCCTAGTGTGTCTCCTTTTAATCTTTAAATTCAATTCACAGACTATCCTGACATAACCAATCCATCTTACACTTTATCATTAAAACTTATTAGACCTAGAGTAGTCAGTGCTCTTGATAAAATATAGTTTATAGGAATTCAAAATACTTACTACTGATTTCTTGCTAATAGACACTGTGGTGATACGCTCCAGTTCCTTTGTTAGTCGCTCCACTTCAGACTGCAGAATTTGTTTCTCCCTTTGATGGCGATTTTCTTCTTTGTGAGCTAACTGAACTCTTTCAGCTGCTATCTGGCTCTTCAGTTGATGGTTCTCAGTCTTCAGTCGATTGTTCTCGGTCTTCTGTTGATTGTTTTCAGTCTTCTGTTGATTGTTCTCAGTCTTCTGTTGATTGACCTCGGTTCTCAGTTGATTGTTTTCTGCATGTACTTGCATGACACTTGTCTCCAATTGATGTTTCTCTTCAATAAGTCGTGTATTTGCAGATTCAAGCATCTTTTTGTCACTTTCTAGCTTTGTATTTTCTTCAGTCAATTCTTTATTTTCTGTTTCTAATCTATTTTCAGAAATCTATTATGTAATATAACACATCAAATAAAACACAACATTTAAAACAAACAATGTATAAATATACAGTATGGCAAAAAAATTTGACATGGCAAATAATATTCAACTCGTCAAACACAAAGAAAATGAAAAAAAGAGAATGTCAAATAATATAGGTATCGGTGTGACAACTTAAGTAACATAATTATAGTAATAACTATTTGGTAGATTTAACAAATGATTGTAGTTCATTACCTCGAGTTCTTTTATTCTTTTATTCTTTTCTTTAGTTTCCTTCATGTGTAACACATTGACTATGTTGATGGACCTGCCCAGATTCCCTCCATGTGTGTTCTCCATTGCATCCTGTATTGGTATTAGTGTATCTAGTAGTTGCTCAGCATTAGGTCTTGTTTGAGGAGTATTGTGCAGGCAACTAGTCACCATCTCTACTAGAATAGGGTAAGACATCAGTAACTGATCCTCCAACTTTTTCATGTACACCTCACGACGCTCTACTTCAGAGCGACCAATAACTCGACCAGGATTGTGTGGATCTGAACATGTAGCCAATAGCAGCTCTCCTGGAAATATCTAACAAATTATTGAAATTAATCAATTGATTTGTGTGTAATTGTCAATTAAAATTATCACAATACATTCAGTACCAATATTATTATTATGCTTAGTTCACCACCTATGGGGATAATGGTACAACTGTTCCGGTGTAACTCTGAGTACAAAGCTTAGGGTAGAGAGGAAAACATAAAGGACTTGCTCAGAGAAGTATATTGAGCAGTATATTAGGGTTGCATGGGCACATAACTGCATACAGTATTGATTGAGAAATATAGCACGGAAATGGTGAAAACAGTTACATAATCAGAATTCATGAAACAAATAACAGTGCGTGAGAAAGGGTTTAACAAAGTCAAGAGAAAAAAGTACAAACCTGTGTGGTTACAAATATAGAGTGTCAACAGGAGTCTCTCCATTTGCTGTGTCTGGCTAGGCACAGGCAACAACATTCCTATCTAACTAATCTGCACGTGCTAGTATTATATTAACTTGATTGAACGGTGAAGTCCATACTTGATAAAACATAATACCATAGATATCTTTAATTGAATATTGAATAGCTTTGCACTAATAGTGCATGTTGCCTACTCAAGCCTGTTTTACCTGTGTGAGTATGTAGAGGGCAAGATGTCCGAATGAGAACACATCTAGAGATGGGCCATATCTGTGGCTCTCGCTGAGAGCCTCTGGTGGCATGTACACAGTGGTCCCCGGATTCTTTGAGAGTGTTTGGGCCAGTTGAGCCGGTTTTAAAGTTACCATGCGAGAGTTTCCCATGTCAGTGATCTTAGCTGTCAGAGATGATGTGAGGAGGATGTTCCTCGCAGTCAGGTCTCTGTGGACTATTGGAGGTCCTCGACTATGCAAGTAAACTAAACCGCTGCCTGTGTCTGTAAGAATGGAAATCTTGACTGCAAGTGGAATATTAGGGGCACACTCCAGTAGGTCGTCCACACTCATTTCTAGTCTCTCCATCACAAGTAGAGGTAGCTCTGATCCCTCAAGGAAACACAGACCAAGGAACTGTGTTATGTTAGGATGTCGGAGACCTGCCATGAGTTGACATTCTCGTTGATATCTGTCTACAGTCTCTCCAACTCCTTCATTCCCAGGATCCAGTAATAGTTCGTGCATACGCTTGGCAGCACACAAAACCTTGCTGTATTTTACCTGAAATAGCAATGTGTTACACAGCTAAACAATTTTTCAGTATGATTGTTCATTGAAGAGCATTAAACTCTCATTTTATGTGGAAACTTAGCTAGTTACTTCAATGCAAGCTAGTTACTTCAATGCAAGCTAGTTACTTATATGCTACAAAATTTATATAAGAAATATAAACTTCCCTAGATTATATTTTGAAATATTTGGTAAGGTTAGAACTTTCCACTTACTTCTAGCACTGAGCCATATGAACCTGTTCCAAGTGTCTTCCCTGTAGGTATCACTTGGTCCAAGAAATACTGCTGCAGCTTGGAATCTTTTCTAAAGGTTCGAGACCAGCCCAGTCTTCTAGCCATTGTTTAGTTTAGCGTCCTCAAAGAGAATAGCCAGATATCTACTCTCCCAGCTCCGAAGCTTTTAAAAAGCCAGCGAAAAGGAGCTCGTATTATGTCCCTCGAAGGCAAATAGACAAGGTACACGCCCACTTAAAGTATAAATGTATTTGACTCTTAACCTTTTTATTGGCAGCGCGGTGGGGAAAGACAAAAGCTCGTACTGCGCCCCTCGTAGCCAAATACGTACACAAAGTACACGCACACTTATTGTATTGGCCTACTGACCCTTTACCTTTTTTGGAGAGCGAGTTGGGGAAGGAAAGTCATGAATATTGTATTGAGTTTACGGGAAATCTCTACGCGTATTGGAAATACATGCTACGGGTCCTCAGTGAAACGCAATTTGAACGACATAAATTTAAATAAATCTGTTCTGGAGGAATGCAGAAATTCTCAAGGGTATATTGACACTCACACCTTAGGCATAATGTGCAGCTAAATATTAGGAGAGTGGGGACCATACAGTCACCTCTACAGTATTAACTGATTGTCAGACATTTATTCTGTATGTATGTTTGTATGTTGTTTATGTGTTAGTTTCAATAGTTGTAATGTTGTTTTATGTTGCCTAAGTTTCTTGTTAATAATATTTAGATTGTGTGAATGTTTGTGCTTTCATTTTTATTTTATTTTTTTTGTCAGTTTACAGTTTCCTTCCTTCTTTGTGATTGGCCAATTCTTTGAGATCCCATTGGCAGTCTATAGAAAGCTGACAAGTGACAGTCATAGACTCACATACTCTCTCTCTCCATTATCTTTACTTGAATTATTAATAACAATGTAAACTTGAATTGAACAGAAAAGGAATGAATTTTAGCATTGTTGGGTAGACCTAGTCAAGAAGCAAAGGGCCAGACAGGCCGTATTGTACAGTAGTTTCTGTGTTACAGTTTACTGCAGGAATAGACTAACTTCTGTATGCCCATGCAACTATAACTAGATTGGGTTGCACAACATGCAGTATATTGATAATAAAAAAATAAATCCCTGGTTCTTCATTATGTCATTGAGTGGAGTAACAACAACCAATTGTTTTTGTGTCTCCCAAAGTTGGTGGAGATTGTGGTAGTTTGACTGAGGGGATGATCAGAGATGGTAGGAGGCTGCCACTAGAGAGTTCTGGCAGGCTGGTCAAGGTCAAAGCCTCAGATTGTTATAGTCCAGTCAATTTATGAAAATACGAAGGTTGACCTTCAAACGAATGCAAACACAAACATTTTTAACACTCTCTAGTAGCGAAATGACATACTCGAAGTCCTAACGATCCTTGGAGGGGA
>WLWD01003235.1_pt1 | contig 49214 bp, 30 predicted proteins | sample 6712731 | NCBI WGS metagenome assembly WLWD01 (sample SAMN12718690, study PRJNA576275) | sponge metagenome | isolation source: marine sponge | host: Mycale hentscheli | place: New Zealand: South Island, Marlborough, Capsize Point | collected 2014-11-01 | reverse complement strand
TTTAATCAGATGGGCCGGAGTAGGTGTATGAAATTGAGGTTTGACTTCAGCACATGTCCGACATGATTTGTTAACCTGTCTAATATCCTCAATAGAAAAAGGCAAATTCCGACTCTTCATAAAATGGTACATACGAGTTATTCCGGGGTGACAGAGGGAGTTATGCAGCCGGGCTAAGTCACTAAGTGACTGCCTTACCGCGGCACAGAATGCTCTTGACAATGTATCAGCAGGAATATTCTCGGAACCTGGGCGATAGACTATATCGAAGCTATAACAGGAGAGTTCGGTCCGCCATCTCATAATTTTCTCGTTCTTAATTTTACCTCTCTGTTTGCAGTCAAACATGTAGGCGACGGAGCGCTGATCAGTTATTATAAGAGAGTGTCTGCCAGTGAGATAATGCCGCCAATGTCGAACAGCTTCAATAATAGCTTTGGCCTCCTTTTCGACTGAGGCGTGATTCACTTCAGGACCCTGCAAAGTGAAAAGAAGGCCACGGGGCGTCCTTTCTGACTAAGAGTGGCTGCAATGGCAAAATCTGAGGCATCTGTCTCAACCTCAAAAGGGGAGTCCTCATCGATAGCATGAACAACAGCTTGTTTAATGTCATTTTTGAGACTCGTGAAAGCTGACTTCGCCTCTTCTGACACAGGGAATGTCGATGCTTGAGTTAGGGGTCTTATCTTCTCAGAATAACGTTGGATCCACTGTGAATAATGGGAGAAAAATCCTAGAACTTGACGTAGACTCTTCGAATCCCCTGGGACAGGAAGTTCCATTAAAGGCCGTAGTCGGTCGGGGTCTGGTCGGATTTGTCCGTTCTCAATGATGTAGCCCAGAATTGCTAACCTCCTGGTAGAGAAAACACTTTTACTATCATTGTATGTGATCTGGCGGGCTGAGGCCACTTCTTGAAATCTCTGAAGGTTCTCATCATGTTCTTCTTGATTCCTTCCACAGATAGTCACATTGTCCATGTATGCAATGGTACCTTTCAAGTTTTCTTCTTCTATAATAGAAGCCATAATTCTCTGGAAACATGCAACTCCATTGGTAACACCAAATGGTATTCGAGTGAACTGGTACAAGGCATGGCCAGCTTGGATAGCTGTATAGGGCTTGTCGCTCTCCTTGATTTTCACTTGATGGTAAGCACTGCGTAAATCGATGGTACTGAACACTTAGTATTGGGCTATTGCTTTAATGGTGTCATCAATGCGAGGTAGGGGATAAGCATCCAATAGGGTAAACCTGTTCACTGTTTGTGAATAATCGACAACCATCCTTCGTTTGTTATTTTCATTACGAGTAACAACTACTTGAGCCCGCCAGGGTGAGTTACTGGGTTCAATAATACCCTCCCTTAGTAACCGGCTCACTTCCGACTCAATAAAGTTTCGGTCTTCTTGGCAATATCTACGTGACTTGGTAGCTATAGGGTGGACATCGGGGGTTAGATTGGAGAAGAGGTCGGGGGTTTCCACCTTGAGAGTGCTGAGGCCACAGATAACAAGAGGAGTATTCGGACCGTCATGCTGAAAGTTCACACTTTGGTGTTGACTCTGAAAATCAAATCCAAGGAGTAGATCCGAACACAATCCAGGGAGGATTGACAAGCAGAGTTTATGATACATCTCTCATTTACCATTAAGTCAGCGGTACAATGTCCCAGGGTCTGAGCAGAGAGAGAGGACTGAGCCATAGAGATTGACTTCGGGCTGGCATGTTTCTGGAAGTTGAGCCGTGCGACGAGATCGGGGTGAATAAAGCTCTCCGTGCTACCCGAATCAACCAAAGCTCTAACCTCTTCACCATTAACTTTAGCCTTGATAGTTGACTTCAGTAGTACAGAGGGGGTACGAGGAGAAGCGGCCGCCAAGGTAGGGAATATGGCAGCAGATGCTCCCTCTTCTCTCGGAGGAGTGACAGGGGCAGACCTGCAAACCTTTGCAAAATGTCCCTTCTTAGTACAACGCCGGCACACAGCACTCCGAGCCGGACACCTCATGCGTGGGTGCTTACTATATCCACAGAAATAGCGCTTAGGCCCTGATACTATCGCAGCTGATGTAGATGTGATTCCGTCTTCTGCAATAACCTCGTTGTTCACAACCAGAGGGGGGCCTACTGCTGCAGCAGCCGGTAAAGGGACACCTACTGGCAGGTAGGACTCACTGCTTTTCTGAGCAGAGTCCAGGGCTCTAGCTTGGGAGAACGCAGAATTGAGGTCTAGAGTTTTGTTCTCTAGCAAGCGTTGCCTGATAGTAGTAGACAGTAGGCCAGTTATGAAAGAGTCTCGAATGGCTTCTTCTCTATACACAGCAGCAGTGGCATCTTTAAAAGCACAATCTTTAGATAGGGTCTTGAGGGCCTGCAGGAACTCATCTAGACTTTCACCGTTTCGCTGCTGATGGGTCGCAAGCAAATGCCGAGCAAATATCTCATTAGTGGGCTTTATATATAGAGCCTTAAGCGTCTCTATAGCGTTCTCATAGGTTTCACATTGTTCCAGATACTCAAATATACGGGGACTTACATAGTTAGTCAGGACCCTGAGTTTGTCTAGTCCTTCTCCGGGCAAGGCAGCAACGAAATTCTCGAACGTACGAAACCAATGCTGCCACTCCTTGCCTGCCGTACTAGAGCTCGGGTCGGCATCCAGTTTTTCTGGTTGGAGGTAGCGTTCCATTTCAAGTTGATTAAATTGAGGTGGCCGAATATAACTATTAAGATTTCATTAAAAAACTTGGCTTTAATCAACTTGGAAGTACACTCACATACACACACAGAGAGACAACCAACAGGTAAGGATCATCACAATCACACGTGATACGCAGCACAATAATTGTCAACACACATATGGTAAGAATCGGTAATAGGTGCGAATGTTAATGTCCATGATAAAATCCACACTTGTTCACATCAGTATCACTGTGGTGTACGGGTCTGGTTGTTATGCCTGATCGCACTCTCCAAGGCAAGGGGTCAGGTGATTAAGCCCAATCCTCACAATGTTTGATTTCGCTGCCACCACTTTCTTCTTCGAGCAGCGGATTAAAGCTACTCGCCCCAATACTACCGAGCCAGAAAGCGAAATTAGATTTAGACTAATACACTATACAACATCAATTAATACTGAGATCAGAAAGAACTGAACGTGACTGGAAGTACCGTGAGCTTATATGAGACGTTTTGACCATTTGCGCACGACACTAAATGTACAATGAACACACAATGCACAAATAAATGAATGACATCATTTACACACCAATAACTCATAACATACCATGCTAACAATAATACGCAACAACCATCAATGTCTATGAATGTTTCTTATCCATTCCTGTAAAAGCCTCCACTCCCTCAGAGGTTCCTGTGACTCCATATTCAGCTTTACTTCCTCCAGCCCCACAATCACGGAATTAACCACTGAAATGGAGTTTAGAGTATTAGCACTATAGTCATGTTCATTGCCTTATACTTGATGTTTTGTTTATGTTACAGGTCCTGCTTTTGTAACTGTGTCACCGAACACAATGTCTGTCTCAATAGGAGATAGTGTCAAGATTTTGGGTATCATGGAAACAACTTATGTCAATTATGATTACTTACGTTGGATTTTTAATGATGGCTTAACTTTACCTAATAATGTAGTATTATCAAGGACATCAAGAGGAATAGATTTGCATATACATCATGTGAACATTCAGAATTTTGGAACATATAGATTTGAATATTATGACAAAATAAATCATTATATTTTATATGATATTGGAAAATTGTATATATCCAATACGAGAAAGGAAAACATTTTCAACAAGAAGAACAACTTTACTAGGATCACAAGCAAGTTTTCAATGGCTACATAATACTAATAGCTTATTGTAATGATTTATGGACCATTTTAAGTGTAACTTTTGTACTGAATATATATTGTATGTATGTATGTATGTATGTATGTATATATAATTGTATAGATGTAGGTATTAACCGAACGAGCGAAGCGAGATACTATTAGAGGTGGACAATTGAAAATCGGGTATATGTTGTATATATGAATGGTACGTATGCTCCTTAAATGCGGGCATGGGTGCTGTTTTAAAAAAATACGGCTTTTTAGGTTTGACCCCACTTTCTTCTGATATTACAGCATTAACTCATTCATCGGCACAAGCGCCTATAGGCGCTCAAGGATGACGTAATGTGGGAAAATATTTTCCCCTACACAATACAGAGATAGTTAGTGAATGATACAGTGTAGCTACAGTGCCAATGATTTAACAAAAAGCTGGCCTACTATTAGCAAGTGATGGCATAGGTAACCAGTATTTGTGATCAATAACACTTGTAAAGCAATTGAAATAGCACTTGAATGTGCCTCCTACTAGTATTACTCATGCTTTACTCTGAACACAGGTGATATGGGAAAATATTGCCTTAAGTCACATCCTGTTTACGTTAATGCATTTCATATGTGGCAACAGGTATTGGCCCTGTTCACTGCATGATAAAGGTAGACAACTACACATGTCCAACAAGAGTTAGACCTTATCTTAAGATAAAGAAGTTTCCACAAATAAAATTGTGTGGCCTGCCGCTATTAATTCTGTTACCTATACCGTTACTCATGCAAGTGTTTTTTTATTTAGTTATAATTATATAACTATTTTAGTTATAGTTTTTACTATAACTATTTGTCCATATTATTCAAGCTAGAAGAAAAAAAATGAAAAAGAAAATTTTTTTCATGGTGAAATCATTCAGTTAGGATGAAATGGATTAGTAGCTAAATTCATTTACATCCTTAACTACTACAGCTACTTCATTATTTTTAATCAGAAATTTATTCATTTAAACTCCACTTAATTTTTTTACTAGGAAATAATTATAGCTTGTTATATTAGGTTGACTAAAATGGCTGGTACGTTTAGTTAATTTTAACTATAATGAGAGTATGACCAATTTAACTTATTATAGTAAGTTACTAAAAGTAAGAAAGAGCTTGCTATGATATTTTTTAGTTTTAGTTATAGTTAAATTAAAAAAACCCAATAGTCTGCATGTACTATAGGATCTACATGAAACCATTAGAGTTCAATGTTATGAGAACTTAATGTGATCACGTTAGCTACTATATCCTAAACATTTTGGAGACCTTGCCCAAAATTGTAGTTATGATTAGGTAACAATACAGTTTCCTTCTGGCTATGCTATTATTATGAATTACTAGCTACTGGGCTTTAAATAATAATTGCAATGAATAGTCACGCTGGAGTCTATTGTTAATAAAACGTTAAGGATTCAATATTTTTCTGTTGAATTTATTTAAGAAGTAATGCAGCATTACTAATTATAGCCATCATAAACAGTAGGATGCTAAATATTCACTATAATTAAAGATAAAAGTTAGTCAACAGAAATGTGAATAATTATGGTCTTGATTTTTCTAGAAATTGAATATCCTAGGGTTAGTCCACTTGAAATAAAAGCCAATCGGAGGAGTAATGCTACCTTCCAATGTTCGCATACTAAATCCATTGTTACATGGACATTTGAAAATGGACCACTCCCTCACAATGCACATGTAGACATTACGAAATCTTCTCGTTTGAATAGATTCTATTTAACAATACATAATGTGGATGAGACGAATGTGGGATCTTACACATGTACATATATTAACAAACAGTATCAAATTACATTTTATGAAGTTGCAAGACTAGAGCTATCTACTAAGTATAGAACACTGTTTTCCAGCAATGAAGTTACCATGGATATGATTACAGGTACTTGAAGTAAACTATCTTTAATTTATTTGTTGATTTTAAATTATTCAATATAATAATTACTGTGCTACAAAAAAAATATAAAAAAATAATTAAAAAAATAATATATAATATATATATACGACATAGTAGTGATTGTGACTTAAATCAGGCAAATTGTCGAGGAGTCATAAATTCCCCAGCAGGAATAAACTGTTCAAGGACCACACCTCTTGATCTCTACGAGGCAATTCCCAAAGCGCAAATAGACTCTAAATCAATTCACAAAATGATGTGATAATTAATTGGAAAGGGGGGTTCTGCTGAACCTACCAAACCATCCCTATGTATGGGCATGTAATCTTGAATTTCAAAATATAATAAATAGCTTTTAATACCATGCACTTCCACACATCTATGTTCAATATCAATCATGTTAGAGTATAGTATTGAAAACATCTTACATTTATGCCCCTAGATATAATTACATTAAAGACAACTTAAGATATTATATTTTTATACTAGGTTATCAATAGAGGCTTTCAGATAATTGGCCTGAATAAATGAAATTTGTTTAGCTATAACTGATCACTTTAGTGTTGCTGTACTTTTTTGGTAGCCTTTGAATTAAATTCTGCATAAGTCCCATGTAAAATTCATTTGCATCCTCTTGATTCCCATAACACATTGATGGCCAAAATTTTTCTATAATATAAACAAAATGCATGGTGATATTCACATAATTAATCATTCTAGTCTTGTCTACCTCAGATTTTTCAAAAGAGGTGCCAAATCAAGAGTCTTGCAGCGATTACTGTACATGTAACAGTTCCGTATGGCTTGAACTTCATGTACAAGACATTCAAGTCCTACATAATAAAAATGCTTTATTATTTTTATTGATTTCACCAGCTTTACTTTAGTTTACCTTTTTCTAGATGCAACATTATGTATGTGTATAAAACGAGCAATTTATAATTAACTTTAATCAATTTTCCAAATATCAATTATTCATATACGAGCTACAACTTTTGTGCTTTATTTTGTTTACTATTCTAGCTATTGTTCATATTGGATTGTATAAGTTCTACAAAAGACTTCTAATATAAGTTGTGTATTGATGTGTAAGGAAATGTTCCAGAATGGATGGAGTGTGTAAAAAATAATAATAATAAAGGATTGGATGGCATACAGTGCAGTAAAAGTAAGTTTATCAAATCATTTCTGCTTAGTGCAATTATTATAAAGCTATATAAAATAGCTCTGTAACAATTACCTTGCATGCATTCTGTGCAGGATGTATGTGCAGCTTCTAAGAATCTGCACAGCTCACATATAGGGATAATGTTCATCAAACATTGAAATATGCAGTTTGCATAGCAGCAGTTACGCTTATTTGCAAACCCAGGAGGCAAAGGTGACAGTTCTTCATAAATTCCTTTGCTGGATGGAGTCCGATTCATGGTGAATTAGCTAGCAGGCGCAAGCGTAGTAAGCACAAAGAACGGATGCCACACGTGCATCAGTACCAGTGTTGACCATTGCGTATGTACAGTAATTCAGAGTATTTAAACGACGCGCGTGCGAAAGGTCAAAGGTTATATGCTACGTTCCTGTCCCTAGGCACACCTGAAGTGGATGATCTTCCCCCCCCCCCCCCATAGTCTGGCGTAGCCGACCCTTTACCTTCCTTATATTAGTGGGCGTAATATCAGGAAGGTAAAGGGTCGGCTACGCCAGACTACCCCACCCTCACGGAGTCCGTGGAGCGTATAAAATGTATACTTCTTACGTAAAGTTTAATTGTGTGTGGGTGTCTATAAAGTGTGTGTACAAATATTTCCACCTTTGCCCTTTCATGACCTCCAAGCTTCGTGTCCTTCTCTATATACAATCAATAAAACAACTTGTACTAAACTTTGACACTCCTTCATTCACAGATTTGATCCTAAAAATATTCGGACTTTCTCTTCATTTTGTCCATGTGTTAACTGTTGTTCCTCCAACTTTATTTTCTCTATTTAATTTTTTTTGCAGCTTCAGCTCTAGAGCCTGACCCTCAGCCATCTCACTGCACCATTCTTTTTTGCTATCATCCAACTTCACTTATAATGACTCAAACTTCTTATGATGTTTGGTACATGTGTACTAAATTTCATGCCTTTATCACAAAACTCACGATTGTTGTGTGAATCAGCTCTACTAGAACATAACTTCAGGGTTCATAATTAAAATATATAAAAGAATTGTTTTTCATACTTCATATTTTTCAATCATTCCTACAAGATGAGCTATATAACAATTTGTAATTTGTGGAGAAAAGTAATATTTATTAAAATAAGGTGACTTCATCAATGCTGTATGAACACTATTTTGATCCACACTTCGAATCAAATTAATACTCTTTCCATCGTTTCCAGATTTGTAGACAGAAGTGTCATATAAATGAGTTCGGTTTCCATTCTTTGCAATTAATGCTTCACTGAAATTTTTTGATGTATTATAAGTTAGACGTGGTAAAATAACACTTCCTACAAATCCTGCAATAAGTTTCTTTGCGTAAACATGGACACTTGTATTAAAGCTATACGGAATGAAGTATTCGTCAAAGTCAATGACCATCATGTATTTGATCACTCCCTGATATCGTAAGACACAGTCATGATACTTCAAAGACTGCGAGAAATAGTAGACTTGATCTCTATTAAGATAATCCTTCCACACGACCATCTTTACAAATCCATTCTGCATAAACTGTTTTAAAGTTGAAGATCTTTGAACATTTTGAAGAAAGGATGGATGCACATTTAGATGAATAAACTTGACTCCTATTGTCTTCTGGTATATGAGCCACTGGTCTAGATGAGGCACCACTCCAAACCCTGTGGCACACACCATTACACCGTCTTCTTCTACACTATACGATGGAGGAATTATTACTTTGTTGGATCATACTGGTTCCTTAATGACTGCACCATTCTTAGAGTAGAGCACACTAACCTTGCTGTTTTCATTTACGTTAGCATTATAACAAAATAAGTAACAATCTCTGTGAGAGACATTGAAGTTTTCTTTTATAAAGTGAAATACGACTAAGTCTACTACCTTGGTTTGGTTGATTTGTATTTCATCTATTTCACAGCCTATGATATCTTGTCGATATTGTTTATGTACGGAGATAAAGACGATGGTTGCATTGAGGTACAAAATACCAGGTCTCCTATCCAAGTACACTTGATGAGGAACAAGGTCAGTAGAAAGATGCACTTCTCCCAGTTCAGTAGTCAAATTGGAAACAATTGGAAGTAAGTGTTCCTCGCTGCTATTAAAGTAGTACCAAAACACACACAGTAGCAGAGCAGCCGCTACAACCAGCAACAAGAGGAAGATCCACCGTACTAGCCTGGGCATTATTGGCGAGCGAGCGTAGCGAGCGAGACACTTACAGGGGTAAAAATGAAAAAATCGGGGATGTTTGTTTATTTATTTATTATATTATGTTTGGACGTATGTATGTCATTTTGTACTTTGACCCTCCGTATTTTGTGTTCGGTAGGCGGTTCGACCCCGTCCCAAACTTCACTAAACAGAATCCTCTGGTTTAGCGACCATTACCCGTTATCACCTTAGAAATGAATTGTTTACCGCTTTGAATTGTTTTGGGTGTGCTGGGAGCTCCATTTCTATTCGAGTAGTGGCGGTTGGGTAAGTTTATACACTATTTGCTCACAGTTTATAGCACTACTCAACAGCATTTATTGAAATTCATTGTCCAATAGACGAACCACGAAGGTAAGTCTTGCGTAGGTTGTTCAGTTGTGTGAAAGTATTGTGCGTTACAACTACTATTAAGAATATCACAAAGAAAATTTTAAATAGCGTGACTTGATTTTGTTGCTTCTTTTTCAATTCAAACAGTTGAGGGGAGTGGTTACTATGGCATTGAATCCCCTTTACCGTATATGCGTAATTTAGCAACTCAACTTTATTTTAGTAGTTTGAGTAACAACAGTATAGTTTAAAGCTCGCTCGCCATTTGTGCTCAAGCACACCACTAGTACTTGTGCAAAAATTGCGAAACGTCCCCGACTTTAGAGATCTCTTACGCGTCTTCGATAATACTTGCGCGGTCTTTTCCTGCAGCCAATTCCCAGCACTCAGACCCGCCCACAATATTTCCTTCCCCCTCCGCAAAAAAAATGCAATCATTACTCTATTTATAATTGAATTCACGTGAGCAAGGAGTGCTAGGTTAGGATAGAAAGGAGTGGAGGACCCGGGATATAAAGTCTTTGCCTGAGGAGGGTCAATGCGGAAGTGCTTTAAGCCTGAACAATCAGGTAAGATAAAAAAAAAGTAACTCATGATTTGTGGCCTAGTCTCTCGCGGCGGGCCTGCACCACTCCTTCAATAGCACACCGAGGACACGCTATGCATAGATGTTGGGCTTTCACATCACCAGTTTGGTGTGAATTTGGTGGGTTTTCATGCTATAATTTTTACAGTACTAGGACCTAATTGTCCAAGTCTCCAAGGCAAAGGGAACTTTTCCAACCCGGACTCTGAATGAAGTCTCTCCAAGTAATGTAATGTTTCGACACATTCAAATTTCCTTTTCCTTCACTCAGGAATCTGGCATGGTCTTCTTGGAGAGACTTCATTCAGAGTCCGGGTTGGAAAAGTTCCCTTTGCCTTGGAGACTTGGACAATTAGGTCCTAGTACTGTAAAAATTATAGCATGAAAACCCACCAAATTCACACCAAACTGGTGATGTGAAAGCCCAACATCTATGCATAGCGTGTCCTTCACACTTTCCGCCTAGTGTGAATGCACACTTAGTAATGAAATTCACACTCAAGGGAATAGCATGGACCCATTACCAAACATTAATTATATTCATGTGCAGGCAATAACCAATGTTATTATCATTGTAATTACCTTATAAATGTGTTGTACACTTGTGTGATAAGTAAGAGAGTTGACAAAGATACAGTCGCAAATATTTCTTACGAAGACCAACTTTATTACAGGTTCTGCAGTATTCCTACTCAAAGAGCCACTACTCTGAATCTCACATCGTGGTGTGTGGGAGGAGATAAAGCTTTCTGAAGATTATGTAACATTTCTCATCAGTGATAATTCCTGTTGCAGTATTGCCATGAGTCTACACTGTGTGGAGAGAGCTACCAACTTTAGTGCAAGTTTCAAGTTCAGTGACAATGACCATCGTCAAGCATAGAACAACTCATTAATTATTCATGTTTATCATGTAACTGTTTCAATGTATTTGATTGGCCGTATTTTTTCGCTAAACGTTTCACTTTTATTAGCGCATAATACCCACTTGAGAATAGAGAAGCCAGTGAAGTGAGCGACAGAAGCCTTATCAGTGCTAATCAGCAAATATGAATATGATTCCACCCCCAACTCTTATAGAGGCACCACAGCAATCCACGTATGGGCAGTTAATTGACCTGCTAAGTGGTGCAGAGCAACTGTGTAGCAGAAACCCAGAGCTTTGTGTAAAGCATGTCTTAGTCACTGTTTTCACAGTCTATACGCTTCTGCCAGCAGCATATAGCAAGACCTTTGCAAGTTTGAGTCTGGAGTTAGAAGGATTGCTGCACCTACTAAGCCATCAACTAGAGGACAGAGTTGCTTGACTGGTGCTGACTTGGAAGAATATAGGCAGCGATTGTGGATTCCTCGACATCACCCACACCAAGCGCAAAACCCAGGTAAGTTACAAAATTTAATGACAGAGTATATATAGACAGAAATTGTATATACCTAGTAATGTTTGTTCTTAGACATTAACAATGATTTTCCTACTGTTAGCTTCGCACACAGCATTGATTGTTATTTCACATCAGACACAGTCCCTTCTTCAGACCTACACCATATAAATTTAACAGAAGATGAAATTATAAAGCTACATACATACGTAATGACAAAGTATAAGAATTATTCTAAGACTATTATTGGCACATTATATAAACATTTCAACACATCGTACTCCACTCTCTGACCAGATAATATATATCAAAAAATTGAAAATATTAAAAAAATAAAAGTTAAAAAATAAAAATTCCACAAAAAATATCAATACCAAATTCTCCTATCCACATCTCGTACTACAACAACATCTACAGCAACAACATCTACAGCAACACCATCTACAGCAACAACATCTACAGCAGCAACATCTACAGCAACAACATCTACAGCAACAATATCTACAGCAACAACATCTACAGCAACAACATCTACAGCAACATCTACAGTTAAAATTATAAACTCTCCAACTGGTCACTATAGTAAACATGCCGTAAATAAAAGAGATAAATGACACACGGAATTGCGATCAAAGCTTAAAGAAACACAATGTAGTGTAAACTAATAATAAAGTAAAAGATACTACTATTAATAGCTACTTTAAATACTGAATTGGAAAATAATACAGCAGAATTAAATAATACTACAGCAGAATCAGAAAAGAAAACAAAGAAGGTAGAGAACTTAGAAATTTTATTATTATTGAATCATTATTAGAGGAACATCACATTACTTTAGATAACTTAAAAGATCGTAACAGAGAATTAGAACAACTAGTTAAAGGGTAAACACTATTGTGGAAGGGTTCTATTAACCATGGTTAAGATGTGTGTTGCTGCTGGATGTAACTCTACCACAAAGGATCGAGTACACTCTTGTACGGGTTTCCTAAAGATCCAGGTTTAAGGAAAAGTGGAGGGATCAAGTAAAATGCACCAGAGATAAATGGGAGCCTACCGACCACTTTTGTGTCTGTAGTAAGCATTTTGAGGGTGACTGCTTTCAAACAAATAGTAAACTTTCACAGTCATTGGGTCTGGAGAAGGTCAGAGTATTAATAAAACCTGATGCCTTTCCAACAATATTTGAAAGATCCTCTTCATTGAAGAGAAAGTGCATGGGTCATCTTCATATGAGGAACCACCAGCAAAAAAAAAGAGAACAGCATATGAAAAGCGGGAACGAGCTAGGGTAGGTGTGGTGATGGGGTACTTGGAAGAAACGTACAAGTAGTTCTGCCATCATGTGCTGTGAACTGAACCAAAAACACATTTCCATCCGTCAATTATACTGGATTCAATTACCTGCACTTTCGATAGAATTTTAATAAGCAAAATAATGAGTCTGTTGAAAGTGAAATGATATTCCTTGGTATCTATGCATGCCTATGAAATTATTTTGAAAAGCGGGTTTGGTGTTGCATAATAGCTGTACTTTTTATAGGGTGATCATAACTACTGCATAGAGAGGGTGGTGAATTTATGGTATCTTGAGTAGCACGTTTCAATTGCTGTCCAAAGCTTTATGAGGAGTTCACCCACATATCCTAAAATAAACAACAGTAGTACAGTAATAATGAAGCTATTATGTGGTTTAATAACTTACTGTAAGTTGAGTTTTCCATCACCTTTCGAAATGAATATCCATCTTTCTTAAATTTTTGGAAAGTCACAGCATATCTCTTTTCCCCTTGCCTAGTCAGAACCTGTTTGCTCCTCACATTTTCATTACAATTCAATGCAGCTTAAATACAATCTAGCTCAAAATCAAATTAAGCAGGTATGATAGCACTAAAGACCTGAAGTGTGTAATTGCCTTGTATGCATTCCCTTGTATGGCTTAGGGGCACAGTGGTTCACTACACATGCATTAGTCTGGTGTGTAGGAGACATCTTCATCACATCAGAACAGAATCTTTTGTTTTGTATAAGAGAGCTCACTTTCTTGTTAACTTTAGCATCTAATCATTAAACATAATAAAATTATTATACCTTCATGCTATTTATTAAACTTACGTCGTTTAAAGTATTTCTTCCTTCTGCCTCTGGTTTGTACATGCTTGTGCTTGCAAGCAGGGAACGGCTTGTCATGTTTTTTTATGTTTATTGTGTATATGGTTATCTATAGACAGCCACTTAGCTTGAATTAGTTCACCACTACCATCACAAGTATATAGATACTGCACACCAATAGACGTGATTAACAATATATACTCCTTTTCCGCTTGGTTACTAACTGTACACTTTATCTTAAGCAATTTTGTCTATCTTCTTCCCTAGAGCTGTTTGAAATATGAATAAAATTAGGGGGGAAAAATCAACTCTACATTTTTCTAGGTGCCAAATATCATATCGATGATCAGTATCAGCTGCATTCTGTTTCATCCACTTTGAAATTTGCTGATGTCTTTTGGTCTCTATTGTCGCTATCTTGAACCTTTTCTTCAGCATTTCCAATGACCTCACCAATCCTTCTTATTCCATATGATAGCTTCCACTGACTTCATTACTCTTTAAGTGTAATTGTGGTGGAACCCATCACATAATATTGCAGAGAACACAAGCATTCATCATGCATTATTAGAACACACTGGATAACAAGTAATTATCAGTTGATGTGTTATAAGTTGTTTGTGCATTATAAACAATGTACACCCTCCACTCATCTAAATATAACTATACCTTTCTAGGTCACTGGTATCTTCCATATCACTGTGGTCCTCATCAACTTCTGGACCAGTGTCATACTCTGTAGCCGAAGACTCCTGCTCTGTAGCATCTGTGTTATTCTTACACAACAAAGAAGGTGCTTGAAGCAGGGTGCACTGAACTGCTGAGTCTCTGGTGGACACTACATGTGTTTGCAGTCCTAAATAAAGAAGAACAAAATTCATATTATTCAATAATAGTATTTCTATTACCAATTTCTCTCTTTTGTGGATGACACTGAATCTTGGCATCACACATGGCTGGACTAGCTTGAGTACTTGCATCTGTATTGTTTTTAGCATTCTGAAGAAAAAAATGGATTATTATAATTTTCTTTTTATTTTACAAAAAAATCCCAACCATTTCTGCTGTAACTTCACCATCCACACCTCCTGTGCTTCTCCCAGCTTGTTCATGCTAAAATGAGGTTGAAATAATCTTAAATTATTCATAAAATATGTAATGAACATATAACAAAATATTGTTCACTGCCCTAGTTAGCTGGTGATATGCTGTGTATATGTACTTCCTGTAATAATAGTAAATCTTTAATTTAACTTCTGTTCTACTTACTCATGCAAAGATGGAGGCAATCCTGCTCTTCCATGCTCTTGTCTGTACTGAAAATAAGATGTCTACAGTACCCAAACATTAAGGCAAACAGGATCAAATCCTGGATGATTTGTGATACAATCTGTGGCTTCATCTTCTTGTTCATTTATCTTGGAAACTATTTTATCTACCTCCATACAGCACACACACACTCTTCATTTGTAGGCATGAGAATACAGTGTCCACAAGTGCACCTATGGATTTCTAGTTTAAAAGAACGTCCAATTATAAAAACACCCTTCTTACTATGATGTATTTATCAGTCTATCAGATTCACTGTCAGATTCTGAACCCTTAGAACTTGAAGGGTTATCACTACCAGAGTCAATTGGCTCATAACTGTAGGGAGCTATTTCTGCTACTTCATTGTCACTTGAGCTCTCTGTTGAAACAGCATAGCACTATCACTTGAGCTCTCTGTTGAAGCAGCATCAGATGAGACATCTTCTGATTCATAGAGCTGTTTCTGTCTGATTCAGACAATACTTCACAATTCTCCTGCAGCCTACTGAACCACAAGGTCCACAAAATAAGAAAAAAAAATTTTCTGCTGTGCTTACCCTTTAAAATATGGAGATAGAATTGTCACACATATCATTATCACAAACTTCTACAGGAGATGATTTTTTTTTACAATTGAAAACAAAGACGGAAGAACACTATTGACTCAGTACGTGAACTTTATTACAACCATTGGAATTTCTCGGGACAAAATTTCTACTACAATAAAATTAATACTAAATAAAATATGTCTGATTATAGATATATACAAATAGTTTAAAATTACCTAGTGGCAGTTGTGCTAAATATATGAGACAGGCAGAAATGCCAACAATATGGTCATAAGGCTAATAATATAATATCTAATAGCAGTGGACACATAAATGGTGATGGGTTGACTCTTCATTATAAAGAAATTGATTGGATCTGCCATAATTGGCACAGTTTAGGTGTGCATGAAGTTTCTGAAGGTACTTTGGAGACGATGATAAAGGAAATAGATAAACAATTAACTAAAATTAGAGATAAGGCAAAATAATTAAACATAACTAATGCTAATGTAATAATCTGAACTTTAATAGTTAGTTCTACTTCAGATGGAGCAGCAACACAAACAAAATTTAACAAATTGTTAAAACAAATGAGAAAGAGTAACGAAGATCAGTTTGGTCCTGCTAACAGTGAGATTCAAAAGACTATAATGAGCAAATGTGGCATGCATTTGGGTGTAAACTTACGTAAGGCACAAGTAGCTGGAATTCAAGAACATCGAAAAAGTATTACTCAGCTACTCCAAGAAGACAATTGTGAACTCAACTTAGAGGAAATGTGTGATCAAGAGACTACGACACGAGAATACCAACCCATAGACTCTAATGTCCATGCATTTTGTAAACTTGCGGACAAGTTGGTACTCCCGAATATGGCCAAGGAATAACTTTCAGGGAATTTATTATCGCACCAATTAAATATAGCTAGTACTAGCAGTAGAACAAATAATGTACTTAAATTCAAATAGTTGTGGGGGGAGTGGTTACTATGGCATTGAATGCCTTTTTTTTTAGTAGCTTGAGTGTTAGAAGTTAAAAGAGTTTAACAATAGTGTACTTTTAGGCTCGCTCACCATTTGTGCTCAAGCACACCACTAGTCAGTATTGATATATGAGTGAAAAGGCCACATTATGGGCTGTATAAACCGCTACCATTACAGCATTGAACTGAAATGATTCTGGTGCTGGGTCGATAACGATACTGACACAGGAGTGTAACAACACAACTGGTGTAGTGCATTTCCCTGATTAGCTGTTTCCACCACAGAAGTTAATCCCGTACCGACACCGTAAGCAGATCGTGTCAGTGCTGTAAACGTTGCTATAACGGTCCCCAATTTTTGGTTGTGTAGAAAACGGTCGTGCTTGACTGGTGATATGCTTGACTTGTGATGTGCTTCAGCACAAATGGCGGACAGATGGACAAACAGACAGACAGACGGACAGACAGATGCAGGAGTTACTGTGAGTGATTTTTTCCAAAATCGTCTACCTGTAATAACATAGCACAGTCAAAAACACTTGCTAGGAATATTAAAATATAGAAATAGATAATGGACAGTATTTAAAATTGATAATAGGGACAGTGTCTATAAAGATAGCTAATAAACAAGATTATTAACAATATTTAAATATAATGCAAAATACAACCACTTCAGTATGTACAAAAAACTAATAATTTATGCCTATGAGAGATTCATTTTAAATGAAATAATTATGTTGATCCATCAAACTTCCTATATTATTATTTTAGAGGTTAATTAATGCTATTGAAATTTCAATATCTTTTGATCTTCTTTAGTACAAAATATTGATGGACTTTCGGCCAGTCACTGCATCAGTCTGTTGGACTTTCTGTCTGTACTTTAATAGGTATGTCTGTCTGTCCATCTGTCTGTCTGTCTATCTGTCTGTCTGTTTGCCTGTCTGTCTGTCGGTCTGTCCATCTGTCTGTCTGTCTGTTTGTCTGTCTGTCTGTTTGTCTATCCATCTGTCAACAGTGCTACTGTAATTGTGCATTCCTATTCAAACATTTAGGGATAGTATAGCTATAAAAGTAGCAAATAACTTTGATACAATATTAAATTAATGACCTGCAAAGTTATGCAAATATTAAAATAGTAAAATAAAATATAATACAAGAGCTTGTATATAATATAGTAATTGAAAGGGATAATTATTATTAGTGAGCATTTGAAAGACTGAGTCATTTCTCTTTGGCACTGTTAGCTAAATGACAAATACACGTCAAATTCCGTAAAAAATACCATATGACTTAAAAAGGATGCATCACACATTAGTGTGGTGCTTAAAACTACACTTGGACTAAAAAAAAACTTGTGGTTCTCCGTGGGGAAAAGTGATATGTAGTAAAATAAGTGAATTCACCAATACAGCATCAACACTCTCTTGATCCACACTTTGATTCCAATAAATACTCTTTCCATCATTTTCAGATTTGTAGACAGAACTGTCATAGTTTGGTTTCCATTCTTTGCAATTAATTCTTCATTGAAAGTTTTTGATGTAATATAAGTTTGATGTGGTAACACTTCCTACAAATCATGCAATAAGTTTCTTTGCATAAACACGGATGCCACTGATATGGCCACTGTTGATATACATGTACATGTGAGTTGCTACTTTGTGGCAATATGCTGGTTCAAAAAGTATTTACAGAAAGTGATATTGCAATCTCAAAAATTTATTTTAAAAAGTCCCAAAGCCAGTTTCTGGAAGACTGCATCAAATTTTCATAGTTACAATACAAATGAAAAGTAATTATAAATATTTTTGCCAGAAATTCACTTGCTAAGCATATAGCTAATATGTTAGCATAAGCTAGAATTGATAAAATCACTTATTATGCTCAATTATTATTATGCCCGCATAAACGCTTCCTCCCCACTCTTGCTTAGCACCATATGTGGAACTTGCATCAGTTTTGGCGTATTAGCTAACGAAAAACTTTTTTTGTTGGCTCTAGTGTTAAGTAAGCAATGTCATTTCTTAAAGTCTGTTATCAGAGGTGTATAGTCAAATATTGAGAGGGTGAGTTACATCAGCATTATTTCATTCAATGATGGTTAATTCAGTTTGATTAAATTAAACAATGTAGCTCTATGCCATAGACTAGCTTTTTTACACACAAGTCAATTGAACTTTAATATTCACACAAAAGACAAAAATAATTAATCGTAGCGGTTAGGTAAAGGGTCTGGCTTGTGAGACTACATGAAGAGCTGTTGTACCGTTGTCATAGGATTTGGTGACCCCACCTTCCGGTGACCCACGGGTCACCAAGTCCTAGTATTTGATGACCCCTGGTCACCGTGTACTATTCCTAGGTTTTAGTGACCCTCTCTAGGATTAGGTGACCCAGTCTTCTCCACTCATTTTATTGTGAAATTCGCAGTGGCTGGCAAGCTAATAAGTCTTGGATTGGCAAGTTAGCTGCTACTTGATTCCTAGCAAGTTTATTAACTTGGATTGGCAAGCTTGATGTTCATATATGTTTAGCAGGAGTTTACTATTACTCCTTGGATTGGCAAGTTGGTATATTATATGCAATTATCACAAAGATAGTTTTTACTATAATATATGTTTTAGCAGAATTCGTATCACAGAATGGATTTTGGTTGAGTAGCTAGGTTTGGTATTTATGCAATTATCACAAAGATGGTTTTTATACTGTATGTTTTAGCAGAACTCTTATGCATAAGTAATCACAGAATGGATTTTATTATACCATCAAGTATTATATAGTGAAGTTATTTACTATGTCCACTCTCTACGCAATATTTGCAGAGCCACTTTGCCGTAGTATTTGCATTCACACATCGAATGTGATACCACTCTTCGCATTCTTCACATTCAACCATAATCACCATAAGTTTCTGGCATCTTACAACGACAATATACTTCAAGCTGAAAGTATGGAAAGTATGTGGTGATACGACGTCCCTTAGTGGATAACGTAGAAAAAGGAAGCAATTTTTCTCTCGAAAAACAACTATTTAAGTGAGACCGCATCTTCTCTTGATCAAAATCAATGTCTTCAATGTTATCACCCCGGAGAAGATGTACAGCAAAAGCAATGGCAAATATACCGCAATCACTTCCACCTGACTGCTGCTGTACCCTTGGAATCCGCAGTGATAATAATGTTTCATGTCCAGTATCTTCTTGACTATCCAAATACTTTCGGTATATTTGAGCCAGTTGATGAGTAAATGAAGGAGTTAATTTATGTGAATATTTACTGTCCACTATCGCCACTTCTCCACCAATAGTAGTGGATAATAGCTACCCAGTGGTCACCATTGATATGATGGAACTGAAGTGACTCACAGTCACTATCAACTGAAGTGAACCCATTTATTTGGGAAAATAAAGTGCTTTGAAAACCCTGAATGTTGGGATAATCTCTTTGAAGGAGCTCTTGAGCCAAAGTGAATGTGTTCATCAGACTAACCTCCAGATTTCAGAGTTTTCCTCATGTGTGCTGTATACCTTCGAATCTAGAATGAATTAAAATACGTAATATATTATTTTAGAAACTCACAATTGCCAATTGTAAACAACAGACTTGAGAAATATTTCCTATACCTGAGTATAAACTCAAACTGTATTCACAACTAATAAAAAAATGTGCTTCTAGTCATTACATATACAGTACATAAAGAGATAGGGTAAGCACTGGAGTCATGTGCAAATATTTGGAAAAGTGCTTAAGCATGAGCATTGTAAGTGCGTTTTTAATCCAATTCTTCAAAACACCTTCGCACACTTGAAAAAGAAATGTAAATGTTTACAAAGACAAGTGGTTGCCCAAAATATGTTATAATTTGCTCAATAATTATGACAATGTATTAATATAGGTGAAGTTATTACCGTAATATATTTAGTAGGTTTCGTTAAAAGTGATCTTGGTACTCTCGATTCTGTTACACATAGTGCTTTCGACTCTTCAACAATATTACTACCATACTCATCATCAACTATTTCTTGCAGATCTACATCAAGCTGGATATCCTGAAAGCTATCGTCCTGGTTTTCCATGGAGACTTCTTCAAGTTGAAAGTTCTCTTCTTGTTTTGCAAAATCCTCTGAGCAAGCTGCTTGATAATCATCTTCATGACATACTCTTTTACCAGATTGAGTTGAAGCATCTTTGTAAAACTTTAGCCGATCAACATTAATATGGTTTGCCATTATAGATTGAGTTTTTTGGTTTCGTAACTGTGCAAGTTTTTCCTTCAAATCAACAATCTCATATGGACCCAACTAGCGTAATTCCTTGATTATCGTCCGCCACCGATTATCGCCCACGGAAAAAAATGTAACGGAACTCCGGTTACGGGACTGAAATGTAACGGAATTCCGATTATTTTGCTGTGTCGGCAAAGTAACGCCATTTTTCGCTACAATTTGTTAGATGCCATTTAACGTAGTTAAATAAGGTTAACGGCGGGAGCTTGGTCACGGCGGCGGCCCACACCGAGGAGGTGTGGCAACAAGCTACCGGCGTAAGGAAACGCATGCGTACGGGCTGCACGTGGCCACGAGTTCAGGTAGCGGAGATTGGCGAGAAGGCTGCCAAATTCTGGTTCTAGGGTGACAAATCTCAATGGATTCACCGCCTATCACTGGTTCAGAGAGGAGGGACTTCCCTCCAACCGAGGGTTCTGACAGGAGAGACGCACCTCCTACACCTACATTCACGGCAGAGCAGCTGGAGTGGCTCATACCTAGGCTAGGACCCTCCCATCCTGCAGCCTGGAGAGCTGCAGTGGACCCAGTCCTAGGTCCAGCTACGGACCCCTTGACCTCCGGCCTAGGGCTAGACAGTGCAGGCAGTAGCTCAGCTGCAGAGACCCCACTCAGAGATGGCCTTTCCAACTCAAGCCTTGCAGGTGAGCAGTAGTGATGGGTTCAAGTTGGCTAAGAGTAAGGTGGGAGTAATCTTGGCACTCCAGAGGAGCCTAGTGCAGGCCTGGTAGCTCCATTGACCCCAGGCCATGCCGTTCTCAAAGGCACCTAGGTCAGATGATAGCCAGATGCCCCTTTGCCTGATGCCCCTTTGTCAGATACCCCTTTGTCAGATACCCCTTACCCAGATGCCCCTAAGCGGGATATGACCCCATAGCCCAGACCCCTATTACGTGTTATTATAATGTCCCCCCCCCCCCCAGTCCCCTGAACGTTGTCACAACCTCATAGCCTGGAGCACCAGGCCACGCCTACTCATTTCAGCACTCCCCTCAGTGCCCTGAGCGAGGGCACAACCCCCATAACCTGGAGCACCAGGTCACGCCTACTTATTTCTGCAGTGCCCTGAGGGGCGACATGACCTCGCAGCCTGGAGCACCAGGCCACGCCTACTTATTTCTGCAGTCCCCTCAGTGCCCTGAGCGGCGACACGACCTCACAGCCTGGAGCACCAGGCCACGCCTACTTATTTATAACGTCCCCTCAGTGCCCTAAGTGGTGACATAACCCCATAACCTGGAGCTCCAGGCCACGCCCACTTATTTATGCGGCCCCCTCAGTGCCTTGAGCGAGGGCACAACCCCATAACCTGGAACACCAGGCCACGCCTACTGATTTATGCGGCCCCCTCAGTGCCCTGAGCGAGGACACAACCCCTTAACCTGGAGCACCAGGTCACGCCTACTTATTTATGCGGCCCCCTCAGTGCCCTGAGCGAGGGCACAACCCCTTAACCTGGAGCACCAGGCCATGCCTATTTATATATTAGGCCCCCTCATGGTTGTCACCATATGTTGCATATGTTGGTAGTCCAGGTCCTCTACCTCCGTCGGTCCCTACATTTTCAGCCACCTCGGCAGGCCCAGGACTCAGTCTCCTTGCCGCAGCGGCACCATTGCCAAGCACCTCCTCTCCTCTTTGGAGCACTGCCACGACCCTGCCATCCCTGGGATCCCGGGGCCCCTTCAACCCCATTGCACTAGTCTCCACCAGGGTCGCCAAGAAGATCATGGCCCTGGAGTTTGTGGAGATGGCAGAGGTGGTGGCAGAGGACAGCGTGATCCCCACCACTCGCACGTCAGGGTCGGCCCGCCCTCCAGTCACCAGCATCTCCCTGTGGCTGGAAAGGTTTTCAATCATGGCGGCGATCCTGGCCACCAGGTTTCCGGAGAAGGCTCCCGAGTTCCTAGCCTACCAGGCCTCGATCGTCCGAGCAGAGCGCAACTATGAAGGCTGCCAGTGGGTGCTCTACGACCGGCAGTACCAGAGAGAGGCGCTCGTTCGAAGAGACCTCAACTGGTCAGTGCCCAATACCAGGCTTTATAATGAAGCCTTTACCGGTCGGGCCAGGGTCATACCCAGGTGCTCGTACTGCCTGGGTGACGACCACCTGGTAGGGAGCTGCCCAGTGAACCCGGCGTCGGCGTCGGTGTCAAAGTGGGACGGTACTCAGCCCTCAGCTCAGCGGCCCTACACATCGGAGCCCTGCAGAAATTTTAATGAGGGCAAGTGCAGGAGAGGTAGCTGCAGGTACACCCACGTGTGCCTTAGCTGCCATGAGGCCCACCCGTGGGTGGACTGCCCTCGAAGGCGCCAGTCAGGGAAGGTAGTGAGAGCCCGGTCTCCTATTCGTCGCTCAGGTGGTGGGGGACACCGCTTCTGAAGTCAGAGTGAACTGAACTGAACTTATATTTAGTTTATTGAGACTGGTCTATGGTCCTAGTCATGTGGCATTATGCGACACTATTCAATTGCTGGTTGTTGTAAATCAGGGGTAGGGCGAGTAGGACTGGGGTAGTGCTAGGTAAGGGGGGGGGGGTCACTAGTGTAAGATTAGTCACCTGGTTTAGCTGGGCAGTGGCTTAAGTGGTTGCCAGTATAACAAACTGCACTGCAAGTAAACGTAAACATGGTCAGGGTTATGCTATGACAGGAACGCTGGCAAGAAGCTATGATACCTAACTCAGGAGCCTTGCTCAGCTAGACCAGGTGTATTAGGGTTCCACCCCTGCGGGGGTGTGATGGCCTATGGCCTCCTAAACTCTTTTATCTCACACCATCTGCATGCTTGCAGGATGGTCCTCTCGATATGTGTACATGGCAGACTTGCTCTGCCTGGACGCCTGCAGACCAGCGCAGGAGCACCAATGCAAGGATCTGTCAGTTATAACCACACCATTGCCTCAGCGTGAGTGGGAAAGAAGTTTGGCCGGACACCCAGACGCGGCATTTGCAATGTACATTTGCTCAGGTTTGAAGGAGGGGTTCAGAGTGGGGTACTGTCGCAACTACCCCTTGAAGTCGGCCACTCGGAACATGGAGTCAGCCACTCAACACCCGGAAGTGGTTGCGGAGTACCTGCGGAAGGAATGTGCATCGAGCCGCATGCTGGGGCCCTTTCCCAGCACGGCTCATCTTCCTCAGCTACACGTCAGCCGCTTTGGCGTGATCCCCAAAGGCCACAACACAGGCAAGTTCCGTCTGATCACCGACCTCTCCTTCCCTGCCAGACAAAGTGTCAATGATGGTATAGACCCTGAACTGTGCTCCCTGGTATATACCAGAGTCTATGAGGTTGCGGCGCAAGTGGCAATCAGTGGAAGAGGTGCGTTACTGGCGAAGGTCGATATCGAGGCAGCATATCGGCTGATCCCAGTCCACCCTCAGGACCGCATCCTCCAGGCAGTACAGTGGGGAGGTAACACCTTCGTGGATCCGATGCTGCCCTTCGGACTGAGATCTGCACCTAAGATCTTCAACGCAGTGGCAGATGCTCTTCAGTGGCACCTGGCGCAGGCAGGTGTTGAGGTCTTGTTCCACTATCTGGATGACTTCATAATGGTAGCCCCTCCTGAGTCTCATCTATGTCACGCATGGCTGCAGACTCTGATACAAGAATGTGCTCGGCTAGGGGTCCCGATCGCTGCCCACAAGACAGAAGGACCCTCCACTGTGGTGGTGTTTCTGGGCATTACAATAGACACTGCAAAGGGAGAGCTGCGTCTCCCTGAGGACAAGCTATCTCGGCTGCAGGATCTTCTGGAGGAGTGGAAGTCGCGGAAATGCTGTACCCGGAAGGAGCTATAGTCGTTGATAGGGCTCTTAAACCATGCCTGCAAGGTTATAAGAGCGGGACGGTCATTTCTGAGACGGATGATCGACCTCCTGCATTCCGTCCATCGTCCCCCAGCTAGTAGAATTCCAATCAGGCTGAGCCAGAGCTTTAGAGCCGACTTGGCATGGTGGGTGGAATTCCTCAGCGGATGGAACGGGATCTCCTTTCTCAACCCCCCATCATCCCTCACGAAGATCCACCTTTATTCCGACGCGTCGGGATCCTGGGGATGCGCTGCCTGGTGTGGGGAGAACTGGCTACAGGTACGGTGGGATTCACGAGCTGACTCTCTGTCAATAGCAGAGAAGAAGCTGTTACCAATCATCTTGGCAGGTCATGCCTGGGGAGCAACCTAGAGGGACTGCCAGGTCGTCTGCCATTGTGACAACCAGTCGGTGGTTGCCGACCTGAAATCACAGTCAACAAAGCACAAGGGCATGATGCACTTGTTGCGCATAGTGGTGTTCGCTGAGGCTAGTTTCAGGTGTTCTCTCTTCCCATCTTATATTGATACCAAGGCCAATCACTTGGCGGACAGCCTGTCACGTAACAATGCATGTTAGTTTCTCTCCAAGGTACCCTCAGTGTCACCACACCCCTCTCCAGTGTCTCCGCAGCTGCTAGACCTCCTCCTCAACCAGGAAGCAGATTGGATAGCTCCGACCTGGCGCCGTTGTTTCAGGAGTACGTTCAAGCTGGACTAGCCCAGTCAACTCACAGGACCTATGATGCAGCCATGAGACACTTCACGCAGTTCTGCCTTAATTACTCTATTAAAGCCCCCTTCCCTGTGCACGAACATCTGTTATGCTACTTTGCCACATACTTAGCCAAAAAGAACCTTGCCCCACAGACCATCAAAGCATATTTAGCCGCAGTTAGGAATGCTCAGATTGCGATGGGTTTGCCTGACCCGAGGGATCAGTCCTCAATGCCGCTGCTGAAGCGCGTCCAGGCAGGCATCAGCAGAATCAGGCTTCAAGCAGGGAAGAGTACCAAGCTGACCAGACTTCCTATCACGTTCCGCATTCTGCAGCAGATCTGCAAGGCCTGGGCGAGTTCGAGAAACCCGGATAGGGTCCTTCTCTGCGCTGTTGCAACTACAGCATTCTTCGGGTTCTTCAGGCTTGGCGAGCTACTACCCACCTCGCGGTCGGCATGGAAGGTTACCACAGATCTGGCGTGGGGAGACGTGGCAGTTGACGACCTACAGTCTCCACGGATGATCCAGGTCCACCTGAAGCAGTCGAAGTGTGACCAGTCCGGCATAGGTGCGGACGTGGTCCTAGGTACGACCGGGGTGGATGTCTGCCCGGTAGGGGCAGTTACTCAGTATCTACATACTAGGGGACCTGATGCCGGCCCTTTCTTCGTGGATCATGCGGGTCAGATGGCGACAAAGGCCTGGTTCGTCCAACAGGTCAGGAAGGCTCTGCTGGTCCTTAACCTCCCTGCCCACCTTTATGCTGGACACAGCTTTCGGATTGGGGCAGCGACATCGGCAGCATTGTCAGGGGTGGAAGACTCTCTAATACAAACCCTCGGGAGGTGGCACAGTGCCGCCTTCCTGAGATACATTCGTACTCCCAAATCCCAGCTCGCCAGTGTATTGGCAAGGTTGGCTGGTTAGCGGAAGTGGAGGGGTTAGAGACAGTGGGAAAAGGACAACTGTTTTTATGTAACTATCGGCATTCACCTCACTGTAATTCACTGTTTTGTTCAAAGTTGTGTTTCAGATTATCCTATGTATCTCTTAAATCGGGGGCTAGTGACAACATCCGGCAGGGAGAAGTGAGTGAGTGGTAGACCGTGAGGCAGGTATGTTGACCCTAACTAATTTAATTGCTTTGGGGGGGCTGTTGGCTGGTCTCCCAACCAACTGCCTTGGGCCACCGGGCCCCAAATGCGCGCGGCAATGTGCGCAAAAGGGGCCTTCCCCCCAAAGCTGGGGATTTCCCTGCATGCGAGGGTTGGGTGAACACACCTACCTCGGGTTAAACGGGTGCCAGCCCAGTTCCTGCCAAACGTATGATAGATAGGTAATAAGAATGCATGGCACTACCTCTTGTTAGCGACTAGAGTTAAATGCCATTTAACGTAGTTAAATAAGGTTAACGGCGGGAGCTGGGTCACGGCGGCGGCCCACACCGAGGAGGTGTGGCAACAAGCTACCGGCGTAAGGAAACGCATGCGTACGGGCTGCACGTGGCCACGAGTTCAGGTAGCGGAGATTGGCGAGAAGGCTGCCAAGTTCTGGTTCTCACCATCCACCCCTAACGTCCTCCTAATAACGGGGATGGTTAATCCATCACAAATCATGTGGTGTGAAACTGGGCTGGCCACCAGGCCCCAAATGCGCGCGGCAATGTGCGCAAAAGGGGCCTTCCCCCCAAAGCTGGGGATTTCCCTGCATGCGAGGGTTGGGTGAACACACCACACCTACCTCGGGTTAAACGGGTGCCAGCCCAGTTCCTGCCAAACGTATGATAGATAGGTAATAAGAATGCATGGCACTACCTCTTGTTAGCGACTAGAGTTAACAGCATTTTTGCACTTATTACAGCTATGCCAAACAAAAAGAAGAGAGGTTTTCGTCGGGCAAAGTCAAAAGAATCATTGAAAAAGTCTCCGGGAGAAAATTCAGGACGCTCCTCCGCTCCTCGTATGCAGTACAGTGAAGAACAGATGCTCGGAGCTATAGAATCTGTTAACAAAGGTATGTCTAGAACTGCTGCAGCAGAACAGCATGGTGTGCCTTTGTCTGCTTTGAAGGATAGGTTCAATGGCCGTGTGGTTCATGGAACGAGACCTGGTCCCAGATCTTACTTATCAAAAGATGAAGAAGGAGAGCTCTCTGACTTTCTACTGGAATGTGCAAAAACTGGATACGGAAAAACAAAAAGGGATGTTAAATGTATTGTGGAGTCTTACCTTCAAGCCAGAAAAAACAAACCTGATGATTTCAATCTTAGCAATGGGTGGTGGACAAATTTCCTCAAGAGAAATCCTCAACTTCGTCTTCGGGCAGGAGATGCGACAGCAAATGTTCGTATGGATGCCTTGACCAGGAGCAATTTAGATTACTATTTTGGTTTATTAAAGAATGAATTTGAGAAGTACAATTTTTATGGACACCCAGAAGCAATCTATAACATGGATGAGACAGGTATGCCTCTAGAACCACGACCACTGAAAGTAATAGCAAAAAAGGGACAGATGAAGGTACGGTACAGAACTTCTGGAACCAAAGCTCAAGTAACAGTAGTTGGATGTGGTAGTGCAACCGGTCAGATATTGCCACCATTTATAATTTTTGCAGCAAAGCAGATTAATCCCCAGTGGTGCACTGATGAAGTCTCTGGCACTCGTTATGCAGTGAGTGACAATGGGTGGATTGACCAAGAGCTATTCCAGTTTTGGTTGGACGAGCACTTTCTTTCAAACGTTACACCACATCGTCCTATCCTACTGTTATTGGATGGTTATAGTTCCCATTTTAAACCAACTTCCATTGAGTATGCAAAGAAAAAAGGTGTCGTCATTTTTTGTCTCCCTCCGCACACCACCCATGAATGTCAACCTCTGGATGTGAGTCTGTTTGGTTCATTGAAGGCAAGATGGAGAAATGAGTGCCACAAATTCTATCGCAAAAACCCTGGTCTCGTTATAAATAAGTTCAACTTCTGCTCAATATTTAAAAAAGCATGGCTGTTAGCTGTAATTCCTGCTAATTTGTGTAGTGGATTTAAGAAGACAGGAGTATTTCCCTTTAACCCTAATGCTATTCAACCCACTAGTAAGTCTTTGTTTAGCATAAAAAACCGTTGTAATTATTATTATTATCATTATTATTATTTTATTGGTTATTATTATTGTGACATTATTAGCTATTATTATTATTTCATTATTATTATTTTATTATTATTATTATTATTTTATTGTTTTTTTATTATTATTATTATTGTAACATTATTAGCTATTATTAATATTTCATTATTATTATTATTATTTTATTATTATTATTTTATTGTTTTTATTATTATTATTATTGTAACATTATTAGCTATTATTATTATTTCATTATTATTATTATTATTATTACTATTATTATTATTAATATTATTTTATTGTATTTTATTATTATTGTAACATTATTAGCTATTATTATTATTGTTATTATTAGGTGTTTGTAACACCTATTGTTGATCCTTCAGCTATGTGTGTGTGCATATATGTTTGTGTGTGAATATATTTGTCGTACAGGTAATAACATTACAGAAGAAGAAGAAGAAGAAGCTTCTAATGCACTTCAAGCAGATAATCCTGATGATGCTGAGCTTGATTCTGATTTGGAGATGTCCAGTGTTTTGGAGTCTGGGGCGAACGAGTCAATTATCGACATTGCATTGAACAATGAAGTGAGTTTTTCTGTGGAGGAGGAGTTTAAGTTTGCACAGTGGTTTGAAGAACAATATGACTTACCAAATTCGAGGTATGACTCTTGGTTGAAGATCAATCATCCAAATGCATGTGTTACAGAAATTCCGGATAGTGTGCCTGGAACCCCAATTCTTTTTTCTGAGTCTGATTCAAGTGACAGATCTTTATGTGCTTCTCCAGTAAACTATCTGGTGGTATCTTCAAGTCCTCCAGTGCCGTCTACATTGTCCTCCACTTCTTCTGGTCCTCATTCATCTTCCAGTCCTCCAGTGTCGCCTACAGTGATATCCATTTCTTCTGGTCCTCCTTCATCTTCCAGCCCTCCAGTGTCGTCTACAGTGATCTCCACTTCTTCTGGTCCTCCTTCATCTTCCAGTCCTCCAGTGTTGTCTACAGTGATCTCCACTTCTTCTGGTCCTCCTTCATCTTCCAGTCCTCCAGTGTCGTCTACAGTGATCTCCACTTCTTCTGGTCCTCCTTCATTTTCCAATCCTCCAGTGTCGTCTACAGTGATCTCCACTTCTTCTGGTCCTCCTTCATTTTCCAATCCTCCAGTGTCGTCTACAGTGATCTCCACTTCTTCTAGTCCTTCTTCATTTTCCAGTCCTCAAGTGAATTCTACAGTGACCTCCACTGTAATTTCTTCCTGTTGGCCTCAGACCACATCTTTTTCTAGTTTTCCAGTAACCTCTACCTACTCCTCACCTCCTTCAGTGACTTCACCTTCATCCTGTAGTTCTCAAGCAAACACTTCCAGAGTTTCGGGAATTTCTCCAAACACTTCCTCTCACGGCAGCACTTCCTGTAATTTGCTTGGGCATACTTCACCATTGTCAAGTTTTCTTACACTTCCCACTTCATCTGGGTCAAGCAAACTAAAGAAAACAGGAAAAGCTAGAGTCCTCACTAGTGATGAATGCTTAAAGATATTGAAAGAGAAGGAAAGGAAAAAACAAGAAGAAGCTGAAAACAAAGAGAAACGACGCCTGGAAAATTTGGAAAAGAAAAGATTAAAAGAAGTGGAAAAGAAAAGGAAAAGTGAAGAATTGGCAAAAAAGCGGGCCGAAAGAAAAGCAGTAAAAGAAGCTAAAGAGATGAAGAAAGCAGCGAAGAAAGCATCAAAGGAAAAGGCCAAAAGTGCAACAGACATAATTGCTACAAGGTGTTCAGTGATGGTAGAAAATGAAGACACTAGAAGAGGATCAAAGAGGCAGGCACAATACATAGTCAGTTCTAGAAGGACTAAGAAGAACAAGATTGATTCTACAGTTTTTTCAGACATTTGTTGTGTCTGTCTTGGAAATTATGATGACGACGCTGGTACAGATCGCCAATGGCTTCAATGTAAGTGTGACAGGTGGATACATGAAGACTGCATTGATTATGAAGATTCTAGTTCGAGTGATCGTCTTTGTCCGTTGTGCTAAATAGAATTATAACATTTTCTTGTCTCATTTCATCACCAAATTTTTCTCTTGTGCTAATACAAAATTCTATCCCATAATAACTCAGTGGAGATCATTTTCTTATGTCAAATTCTTCTTGTTATGTATCATATAAAAAAATACCTTAAAATAACTTTTTTTCCACACGTAAGAAAATCGTGAAATTTTTATGGTAAAGGGTATTCAGCCTGATTTATACGTTCATTGGGACCTCCTAGCATAGTTTTTCTTCGTGACGACTCTGTAACAAAGAGAGTTGGAGAGGCCGATAATGCCGGTATACAAAGTCTACGGGCGGCCGATAATCGGGTGCCCCAAGCGATAATTGAGGTGCGGGGAGCTCCTGTTCAGCGGTTGAAAGCTCCATTGTATTTATTAGTAGCAATACTAACATGGTGCTACTTTATAGAGGAAGCATTGTTTCTATTGTGAAGTTACTCCAGTAAGGATAACAGCAAGTCTGGAACCTGGTAAACCCAGAGGGGCAAAGTCGGGGCGATAATCGAGGACTTACGCTATGTAGGAACCATTTTATCTCCTTTCCTGCTGTCACGCCTTGAATTATGTAACAGTACACTTGATCCAATTTCATATTCATAAATAATAAAAATGGTAATAATACACTTAGCAATTGCAAAAGGAAAAGAAAACGTACCCTCTCCAATTTTCTCTTCTTATTATAATCGTTCTTGTATCTCTCTTGAGCTGAAAGAACATTGTTTTTTGCTTTTCTAAACATTACTTCTTTAACCTTCAACATTGCATTCATTTTTCCTTCTATACCCTCAAACTCATCTTCTTCCAAACCTTCAATAACTGGATCCACTACTTGCGATCCAATTTCCAATTCCATTGGCAGTGTTGCTTTTCTAATAAATAATGCAAAATGATATTATTGCATAGGACTAGATTAAACATATTTTATACCGTTTGAACATCATTTCAAAGGGAGTATAGCCAGTTGACTTGTGCTTTGATGTGCGAATGGAGAACAAAATTGGATCCAGGAAAGTATCCCAGTTATCTTGGTGCTCATTTACAACCTTTAGCAAACAACTTTGGATTGTGTGATTAAACTTTTCCACCAGGCCATTGGCTTGAGGGTGATACGGAGAAGTCATGCGATGATCTGTTCCCAGCAAAGCTTGCAATTCAGCATTAACATTATTAATAAACTCTCGACCCTGATCTGTTATTATTCTTTTTGGACTGCCAAATCTATACAAAAAATATGGCAATTATCGTTTTTATTTATATTTTGTGCCATACAAAAAAATATCTGCAAGTAGTTTTGTAAATAAAATGTGCTCACCTTGAGCACATTTATCTTGTAGTGCTTGAGCTTCTGACCACTTGCTGAAATAATCGACCATTGTTATAATGTACTTACTGCCATTTGTAGTCAAGGGTAATGGTCCAATTAGATCAATGCCAACCTATACAATTAAAACATAACACAGCATTGACATTACAGAGTTTACTTTGGCTATGGTAACACCTAGTCTCTTAGCATGCAGCATCAAATCCTAGGATTTGGAGACCCCCATCCTTCAACAATCAAATTTATACGGAAATTCCAACCTTTTAATTTATACGGAGGTTCATACAAGCCATATTTATATTTCAGTTATAGCTATTAAGAACATAACTTGATCTGCTAAAGGTATTTGGTGATCCCCGGTAACCATTTACTAAAATTTGGTGACCCCTAGGGTCACCAGGTCCTACGTTTTGGTGACACACTCTAGGATTTGCTGTAGTTATACTTGCAGGGAAGGGATTCCTAGCAGTATTAGTTTGATAAAAGTTCTAAAAATATGAATGAAGAGTCACCAAATCCCAGAGGGGTCACTGAATCTAAAGGAGTGAGTGACCCTAGGATACAAGTACTAATATCATCAAATCAATAGTCACATTGGGGTTTGAGGATTGAAATAATGTTTATGCACATCAAATTACACAAATACACATGACAACTATACCAATTCACACGATAACAGTTCATTCTTCCGTTTTTTTCTTCTTACAGTACAAATTTTACCTCACTGAATATACATTTCAAAGTATTTACGAAGTTCTATTTTTTGGGAAAGTTTCAATAAGGTCACTCGAGATGCATGGACAGAAGAAAAATGTTATATTACAATTAAGAGCAGATAACATTAATCTTATGTCCATTACAAGTCAGAATTTTTTCTGTACTTCATGGAAAATTAGCAAAAATAGTTTGCAAGTTTTTTATGGAAACGGTAACGTTTGGGACATTACTTTAAGGTCAGACAGAACTGTTTCCATCTTCCAACCAACTTCAACTTGCTTTTTATCATGCCAGTTTTCACTACTTGTTGAGGAGGACACAGTATAGTTATTTAGTCTCATCGTGACGAGTAGTGAACTACTCCAAGATGAACTACAAAAAATTTATTTGGCCACATGCACCAAAAATTATCGGTCCTGACATCCCCAAAATGTGTACCCATAGCAGCCTGGTGTAATCTTTCTCAAAGAGATTTTAACTTGGCACACACATTCAGTAATAGTTAATTGCAAAATTAAATTCACGCCATGTTTTAATTCTTGGCAGTTGACTTTATATATGTCGAAAATCTAAAAAACAGGGCTTTTTTATAAATTTTTTAAGAAAAATGAAAACTTTTGAAAAACAAATTCAAAAAATGTATTATGAATTCAATGTAAAGAGTAGGAGAAGAGCTTCTTAATGACATTACATCATCATAAAATAATAATGAATATTTTTGCTCTTACATTTTCTACCCTATACAGCTATCGATAAAGACGTCATTACATAACACCTTTATAAACTATCTCTCATGTCAATTCACATATACCTAGCTAACTACAAACTAGTACCTTTCGTCTTAAATTTCTTTTTTGATTTCTGGTTGCATCTGTGGGGTAAGCGCCAGTGGTCAAAAACATATAAATGCTCGAGAACTCTTCCTCCATTTTGGTCCACGTGGAGTCACGAGGTCCTAGAGAGGTCACCAATTCCTAGTACTGAATGACCCACAGGTCCCCAAATACTAGTATTTAGTGACCCCGGGTCACGTTCACCAAATCCTCCGACATACCGTCAGTCGGTTGTAGAGACGGTTGTAGGAAACACATTAAGAATTGCTATGGTGTTACGTTTTATCGGTTCCCACAATTATGAGCAGAGATGATTATGGTGGATTGAAGGCAGGAAAGACTGGTTACCTAATAATGTGCACACTTGATTATGTAGCCTTGTCTCCTGATGGTGACTGACTGAAACAATAGTGTTTGTGCGTGATAAAGAGAAATAAAAGGCCTCTGGCACAATTCTTTTCAAAATGCTCCAGGAATAATAAACTAGTGGTGTGCTTGAGCACAAATGGCGAGCGAGCTTTAAACTACACTATTGTTAAATGATTGATTTTAACAAGTAACACTCAAGCTACTAAAATAATAGTCAAGTTTTTAAATTACGTTTGCAGTAAAGGGGATTTAAAGCAATAGTAACCGCTCCCAAGTAACTGTTTGAATTGAAAAAGAAGCAACAAAATCAAGTCACTTTATTTAAAGTTTCCTTTGTGACATTCTTAGTAGTAGTTGTAACACACAATACTTTCACTGGAAGAAAAGTGGAATTTCCTGCTATAGGAAAGGTTAAGTATAGCTATCTCACAGATCACATGTCCTTCACATTTCCAACTTCAGGACAGATGAGCTGGTGGTAACCATTCCTGGTACTGTATAGGGCGTACTTTCCTTCACTATTTCCTGAACATATCCTTGACATAAACTGCACTATTTCCTTTACATGCCATATGGTTTGTACTGCATATATCATATCACATTTCCTTCATATTTCCTGAATTAAAACTAACTATTCCTGTACATTCTAGGTAGCTGTCTGTGCGAAAATGTGCAGCTTTCCTTTAGATTTCCTGTACTCAAAAACTGCACTTTTTATGCACCTTTCCTACACAAAGCAACTATTCTTCACACACCTTTCCTGCAGCAATCCTGAAGTTAAACTGCACTTTTTGTGCAACCTGTTCTACACAAATCCTGTACCTTCAAAATTTATCCATTGTTACCAGAATATGAATAAATAATTATGACCATGTACAAATAAATGAAAAAAATGATGCATCAGACAACAGTTCCTGACTTTGGCTCCATCTCTGCAATATCTCAAGTTCATCTCTGCAACCTCTTTAGTTCATTCCTGCATTAACAAAGAAACAAGGTAATGAACTCAACGGTAATACTTCAAACACTAGTATTGGTGATCAATGACTTGTACAAATTACAATCCTACATCCACAGATCCAATAACACTTAAAGAATCACCTAGATATCACTAATTAGCGTTTTCATACTTACTCAATAAAATTGAACAACACCGCGCTCTCTACTTGCTGTCGCAGCCTGTAAATCAGTCTAGTAAGATCACACAAGGCAGAAATTAGCTTAATCTTCACTGTGCCCACTACCGCGTGTACGGCACGCATATTGTGTTGATACCCTTTACCACCACCTCTTCTAACACTCCTGATTACTGAGGTAAAAGGTCGATAGTGCTAGGTTTCAAACTCGAAATTGGTAAAGGGTTTAATTTTAAAACACCAGATCATAAATGGTAAAGGGTTGCTGATACCCACAGAAGTTCTCTACAGCAAGAGTGATAATACGCCTGTGTATCTCCTCTTCTGGTTCTGCTCTTACTGGCGTTCATGGATTTTTACGGTGAGTGAAAACACAACTGGTACGCTTATAGTGTACTCTGTTGCTGTCCGCACTAGACTAAAGCGGTGTAAAAATGAACAACCGTATTGGTCAATTCAAAGACTGGTATTTCTTCAGTAGTGCCTCAAGTAGCATAGGGCAAGTATGTTAGTACCCTTCTCTCATTTTTGTTTTGCAGTTTCTAATAAGCCCATTAGCTACTGAATCAAATTTCTGTGGTCTTCATTGTTGCACCATAACTGTATTGTACTTGCTAGTGAGGAATTTTTAATGAAAACTATAAGCCATTTTTCTTTTGAAATTAATATATACAATAATATATTCAACAGTTGATGTCTCTTTAACTAAGCTTTACTGTATGAGAAATAGTGTTGACAGTACTTGGTGCCCTGTTGTCATTCTGGTTGGTCTATCAATTTACCTAAATTGTGCCCCTCTGTCTCGACATGTCGAGGGGGAGGGGGGGGCGGGGAGGGGGGGGGGAGAGAGAGAGAAGAGATTTGACTTCAGAGTGGAGTTCATCACTGGAACGGAGTTTGGGACAGGTGAACACTAGTGAAGGGAATTTAACATATGTGGAGTGTCCATAGAACAGAGCCTCCCACCTTACTGATTCATCCATATTTTTACGGAAATTGCTGATTCAACACTGATTGCCCCCTGAAATTTTGAAAATGTTAGACCTTGAAATTTTACCCTTGATAATATACCCTGATGAAGGTATAAATTTTGAACAACTACTTATGCACTACTAAAGTAGCCTGGCTACAAAATATCTAATGTATGAATGTGTTATGGAATGTAATAATGCAGAGCACAAACTCCAATCTAAGGATCTTGAGTTTAATTGAACTGTTGTGACTCTCTGTATGTAGGGTTGTGAAGTAGGAGGTGAAACCCAACTCCACAGGGTCAACACATGTCCAAAAGTATCATTAAAAGAAGACTCTGTGTTCCTCCGTGAAGAGTGTGCTAATAGCTACTCTTGGACTTCAATATAAGAGGTGAGGAACTCCTGAATAACTTTTAACCTACACTAATAAGAAAAGAGGCTTTTTACCTTTTATTCAAGGTAAATTATATATATACATACTCTAGTGACTAACTCATACATATTTTCATTTAATGCACAGTTAGACAACCTGAAATATATAGGGTGCGATGGAAAAATTTAGGCTCTAGTCACTTTACGAGCAATTCGTTGAAATCCTGTATATCGATACACAAATAACACACACACATACTCAAAAATTAATGCACCCATTTGTTTTTAATAGTACATGTCTATACAGGCTTCTGATAAGAAGTGAAATTTTAACAGACATGATGTCCTCTCAATATTAAATTTGAGAGGAGAAATGCTATTTTGGTCAGCCGGCCGTGTAATTTGTGGTACATTTAGAAAGTAGCGATTCATTTACTCGGCCCTCTCTCTTTATGTTGTACAATCTGCCGAAGATACTGTTGAAAGAAAGTGAGCAGGAGATGATGATAGTGAGACACATACTAGCATTAATTTAAAAATGTAGTGCTAATACATTACATACGTATTTAATAGCAACAAGATTTGTACTTACGAACCTTGGCCAGTGAGCTAAAATTCACTCCTGATGAGATATTTCTGATCTGTAGAATTCTGATTCAACCGCCAGTTTATTTCTACTTGGCCCTTCAATATATTAAGTTTCTCCATATCTCACTCGCTAAATTGTGTGCGTGTGTACGTGTATTTAGTAATATATATATAAAATATTTGTAATAGCAAAGGTGCACTCACTGTGGACTTATTCAGAGTGCTTATGAAAACACATAGTACACTAGTTTGTATCTACATACACATATACACAGGTCTGCACTGTTAAAACATTACTTGCATACGTACGCTCAATCCTATTTTATCCAAATATCTCTATTACAGGCACGCCTCTTTACAGGGCAGGGCACAAGTTAGCCACTCAATTAATCAATTCTTGCCTCACAATTTCGCTAATTTGACCACCATTACCCAATTGTGTCAGCACAAGCCGGTTATTTCTGGTTCCATAAAATTGTAGAGAAGCCTACTAAGGGTTGCAAGTGAAAGAGGACTGTACTTAATGCTTGGAAAAAGCCTGAAACTTATTGAATAATGTTGGAGAAAACTACGAATTTCCCTTGTAGCTGGCATTTCTGAGATACAGACACCCTCGGGTCCCACGGTGCCTGGTTAAGAGGGGATTGAGTGTACATACATACATACATACATACATACATACATACATGCATACATACATGCATACATACATGCATACATACATGCATAGATGCATGCATACATACATGTATACATACTTATATACACAGAGCTGGGCAATATTGGATAATCACAGGCGATATGATACTTACCTGCATTATCGCGATAGAGCGATATATGATATTTCATAAATAATATTTAACAAAGTAAATTTTATCCAGACAAAGTTAGTCCGTGGGGCAAGACTATGTTGGCTTTCTTTAGACAGAATTTTAACTTGCAACCACTGCTAGCTACTTTAAAAACTTTGCTAGTACCGCATTACGGACATGTTTGCAAACCGCGAAGTGGCTGTTCCTTTAATCTGTCGTGCGCATGAAGTTCATGCATTTGTTTAACGACCCCAACAGTTTTCTGAAAAAAAGGCAATATCAGTTTTTTATCGCGGTGCAACGATAATACCGGTATATCGCCCAGCTCTATACATATCATACATACATACATATCATACACACGTATATACATACACACACATACATACATACATACATGTATACACACTCGTACACTATCATGGTTCCTATGTTATCATGTAGGTGAGCGTTTATAAGGGTATACATGTAATAAAATCAAAGCTCAAGTTTTATTTTGATGATTTCATAATACTGTAGCTTGAGTGGTTAAACTTATATGAATTTTATGACTGTAAGTTGTCTGACATTCAAATAGTGATTGTAGGTGACACATATTCAGGGTTTGTAGCTGTTCTTGTGCAAGAAATATATCTGATAATGTTCATGTGTACATATGTGCCAAAGTGCTTCTTGATTGAAAATGACCACTCAGGACAGTATCTAGCTATACTCTGACTTTACGCTGTATATCCTGTGCAGTAAAATTTAGCTGTATCAATGGCTAACAGTACTCTCTTTCTTACTCTTTATATAGCCCACCTTTTCCATGAGGCTTTTCCCCTTCTTCCATACTGTTAATGTGCTCTTGACTTATTTTCCTACTTATGTAACATAATGAAGTACATGCACTGATCCTCTGCTTTTTTTGTTGCCTATGCACACACGTAACATTACACTTTGTGTTATGTTTCGTGATTGATGTTGTGGCAACGATGGGAAATTGGCTAGCTTAACACTATCAAGTTATATTTTCTAAATTTTGATGACCATTACCAAATCTGGGATAACAACATGGACCCCTCGAGAAGTTGTGTGGCTGTGCTGGTCTTATGAGTCGCAGTTAGTCTTAGTGAAGTGAGGAGATTGACTTAAAGGGGAAGAGGTAGGAGTTGTAGACAGAGCCAGTAAGAATCGTGAGTTAAAGATCAAGGAAGCTCTACAGATGCAGATGACACCTGAGTTCAGTAGCCTCGACCCACGGGTAGGAGTAGAACGGAGTAGAGCAGTGCAGGTGTCTCAGCTCTGGCCACTTTCCTCCCTCCAAAGTCACTGCCACTAGGGAAATCCCATACACTCTCAAGTCTTGTTGTAACTTATTGAACACGTGGGAAATCTGAACTGAGAGGGGAGTGGCTGACAATGATATAGTCTGTTCACAATCCATTCATGCATGCGTGAGGTAAAGGGTTTATGTGCAATGAATTAGGCAAGATGTACACAACTGGGAATATATAGATCAATGCATAGATAGGATTAGAAAGAAAGAAATAAGAGGGTGAATTACATAGCAGTGAGGTAAAGTGTATGCATCACAATATTCATATGGTATGGAGTGAAGAGTCCATACCAACCTGACAACAAGTTTAACAGAGACATGGGTTTAGAGCTTCCAGGATGCTGGTTGTGCTGCCTGCAAATCACCGTTCAGTATATATTAAACAGTATGCATACCCTCCAGTAATCTTGCTGCTTACATTGTGTTTAATATATCACCACGGAGAGTTCAACTTCAGTTAACCCCTGAAGAGGACTTCGGCAAGAAGTTGAAACGTTGGGTTAAGTTTTAATAACATGTGCTGTTAGAATGAGAAAAGTTCCTATTATTAGTATATATACATATATATATATATATATATATTATATATATATGTGTATTTTGTTTTATTTTTCTTTAAACAGCCTATATATAAATTATAGCAAGTACACAAAATGAATTAAAAAATTTAGGATTTTTGCATTATTACTGCATATTATAATAAAGCACCAAAGATGCGAACCCTCAGCGCTACTGTGAGGCTGCGCTCCAGGCTGCTTGATTATGTAGGAACAGGAACCGGGCTGCCTTGGTACTTGCTGCCACTAGTTCCAGTTATCACAACTCCCAGATAGAATGATTAGGTAGCTACCCTCCTGAAGCGTCAAGTGTTTTAATTCAAATACGCAAGTATGATGACATAGAATACAGAAACGGATAGAAAAGACTTGACCTATGACCTTGCGTGGACTGGCCTTAAATAGTACAGGCCAGGACACGCCTACAAAAGGAAGTTTCTAGAACAAAACTCTAATAAACGCTACACACACACACTTGGACAAGAATGTTCTTGGAGCTACCACTAATTAGTTCCCCCCCCCCCACACACACACACACCCACCCACAAACTCTCTAACTACTTGCTAATGAGTTCTATTATATTAACAAGTTCTTTCAGGCTCTTCAGCCTGCTCCTGCTTGCTTCTCTGTTAGGTATCTGCTTCTGTGGCTCCGCCCTCTGGGTGGAGTCACTCGCTGAATTTTCTGGCCCCACAGCTACCAAGCTATTTCAATATAATCTCAGACCAAAAGAACGAGCAATATTAGTTATTTTAATCAGGCAACAATAAAGCTCGAGCAATGATAATGGTACATAGAAACACTGTCTTCATAAGACAAGATGCTAAACTAGCCAGAAACACTCACCGGTATACATATTCAACGTGAAATTTAACTTCTTTGAACTTGGTAATTTTATTTGCTCATGTGATTGTGACGTGATGCTATAGGGGGCGTAACCCACAAAAGCTGGTACCTACGCGGTGGTGAAAGCTTCGCATTTTCTCAACAATTAGCCTGAAATAAAAAAACAACAGCACAATGAATGGTCCTAAATCTTCGTTCTGAGTAAGTTCATACCTAAATCAACAGTTAATAGTTAGTAATCTCCAATATCAGAGCGTGACAGACGGGACGACTACTATAACTCTCTTGCACATACAAGCTGAGGCTAAATAAGCACTTTTGAGCTCATGATACATGTGTCCCACATCTCCTTCAATGCTATCACAAATCATGGCGTTCATCTTGTATGAGTTTATCTCTATCACAAGAATTTAACCTCGTGACTTACTTGATTATTAAATAACTTCCGTCGTCCCCCCCCCAACCACACCCCTAATACTATATCTCATGGAACTTTCATTATTAGCGCTCACCACGTGTGTGCAAAAGGATTACAATACTTGTGTTCTGTCCGTTTGTCTGTCATGCTCAATTACTACACTTAATTGTGAATTTAGGTATGAGCTAATTCAAAACAACCATTTAAGACCTTTTATGGTGCCATTTTGAAATTTCAGGCTGAGAAACACGAAGCTGTCAGCTCTGCATCAGTACTAGCTTTTGTGGGTTTTGCCCCCTATCATTACGTCATAATTACTTGAGCAAATAATTTCTTGCTGTCCATCATGGTTTGGCTTTGTACTGTAAAGTTAACGAGTGCTGGAATTGGAGTTGCGAGGGTCAAAATACAAAATGACATACGTACGTCCACACATATTTTCAAACAAACAAACATCCCCGATTTTCAATTGTGTTACCCCTGATAGTGTCTCACTCTCTTCGCTCGCTCGCCAATTATATATATATTATATATGTTGTTAACCTTCAGTGTTACATTTTGTAGCTCTAGGTTAACATTGAAAATGGATACTGGTAAATGTCTCTGGCCTTTTAGCTTCTTCGCTTATGAAGACAGCTTTTACATATACTGTTTTCATTGCTCAAGCTATATTGATACCTAATTAGAATAGCCAATAAATCATTCATTTGGTCCTGAGATGATTTTGTAAATAGCTTGCTAGTGTATAGTGGCACTTGTGGGCCTCCCTCAGTGAAGCTCATGAGTTCCTCCTTCAGGCTCACACAATGGTGACAGCAATTAAGCTGCTGCCACCAGAATCAGTATGCCTTCCCCTCGACAGCCCCCCCTCGAAAGGTGGACTCAGGATTATACTAGTTTAATCTAACGAGATCAGATGGCACAAATGGCAGCTGAGAACTGACTGACTGCACACACAAAACACGAAGTCTTATATGCACAGCCCGGACAACACAACAATGAACAACAAGATGTAGACACACACAGGTGACATGACTTTAAAAATTAACTAAGTCCCATAACCGAAAATACATGTAACTGAATCCAAAACAAGCACAAACATATAATATTCAATTCATAGTTCCTGGAATGTGGGCGGCCCCACCAATTTAGTTGGGATGTCGTCCCACAGCGCTGAGCCAGTGAACTAAAACACACACTTTATTGCACAATCTAATTGTAAGCCATATATCATCTCTAATATATACTTCGTTTGATCTGGTTTTATAAATGCATTTACAGGGAGTTTTAACTTCACACACATACTTGCTTAATTGTAGAGTTGGTAATTATTGTGGAAGATTATTAGTAATAAGGTTTAATGAGCTAACTCTAATGGAGTTCAGTATGGAGTAGATATCTCACAGAATATCATTAAGATGTGTGTGACTGTGAACTATAACAATTATGTGATAGGTGTTTTCTCTAATTAAAGCACTTTATTACACAATCTACACCATAATTGAGTGAACTCATATATATTGATCTCATATATAAACACATTAGAATATAGAGAGGTTGGTTGTTTCCAACCATAGTGTGCTGGGTATCTTTATAGCTGCCTAGTAGATGACTTTTGCTGTTCACTGGTTACCATGACCATAAAGAGCTGGATGTGTTTGTTGGTTTAACTTCTGTCCTCCCCCTCCAATCCCCAATACTCAGGGGTTCATTTTGGAATTAATCTAGGGAGGGGGGGCAAGACTGAGCTTTCGCTATCTTAGGGGTCATAACTTTTGTACATAATTAAGATAGTAGAGGATTTGTGATTTAATCATTTACAATCTTCATCATTCACATTTTAACTTTGCTTTTTTGCTTACGAAAATTTAAAATATTTCAAGGGGGGACGAAACGCCTGCAAGGGAGGGGAGAGGGTGAGCACCACCCTGGCCCCCCTAAATGAACCCCTGAATACCCACATGCTAAATATATGTCCACATTTTGTTATGAAAGTGGGTATATGTAGTATGAAAGTGGGTATAGTAATTACTGAGTATAAGAATTTCTGAATCACACGAGCATTCAATATTCTCCCATACTGAACGCTGCATGATGAATGCTCCAATGTGCCCACGTGTAGTTCTTGAAGCACAACCAATTTAAACCATTTTTACTTTGATGCACATGTCTTCCCCCCACTTTTCCCTCAACTCCCCATCCCTCCTCCCCCCCCCACTCCAGAAAGAGAAAATAAGATTATGATTTATGAGTCGATTTGTTTTTTGTTTATCCGTTTGTAATTTACAGCATGTGTACACATCTAAATCTGTGTAGCCCCACCCTCAAACACTGACACCCCTCCTTGCCCAATTCCTGTTCCTACGTCCAACACTGAATACATGGAGAAGAACGGCTATAGTTGGGGAGGGGAGGGGGGGGGAAGAACTCTGTTTGAGAGGGAAATTTTTTGGTTTCCCCCTCCATTTTTCTGTATCAAACTCTGCTACGTGAGAGTATTCATACTGATCAACATTTAATCAATCACAGCATGATGTTACAACTCACTGTAATCTAATTACTATAATTATTAACTTTCAAAAATTCTGAGGATGGGAGGTTCCATCTTGGGGAGGCGGAGGTTAGGTTTCTATCTACTCTACAGTGTGTATGAAACCCAGACAACTATAAACACATGATTATCAGTCTTTTTTGTTTATGTGTTTGTTTGTTTGTTGTTTTTATTTTGTTATTTTAGATTTAGAGGAGGTCAAGTGAAGTTTCTCTAGGAGAAGATGGCATGATAATGTTGTTCATTATGAAGTCTACGGAAAATTCCTAGACACTGCACTTCTAACTTTGATGACGGATAGCAGAATGTCTGATCATAATGCTGGAGAAAAATATTTGTTGTTTTGTGTGAATTATTAATTTACACATTCGTCTACACATTCGTCATGTTTTTTATTATTTGTATCCTGAAAAAAGAATATTGCACCTTCGTTACATTGTACACTCACCTACTCCTTTAATTCCTGAATTATTTCATGGCGTATTCATCATTCCGTATATTATAGTTTATGTATTCATCTTTCTTAAAATTTGAGACATTGTTAAATGCTAAATATTGAAATGAGAATTTCTGCTAAAGGTCAATAAGAAAGCAGCATCAAAAGTATTGTACTTTTGTCATAAGCTTTATGTACAGTATCCTTATGGTGGTGTGTCGAGGTCTGGTGCCAAAAGCCAAAAGTAATGACCTTTGTTTCATGGAACAGTGGTAGACTTCAGAATAGGATAAAATTTCCCCTGATATCTTCAAAGAAGAAAACATGCTAAGAAAGCCAGTCAAGTGAAGAAGTGTGCAGAGTATAGATCTAAACTAACTAGTTATAGAAATGTATGTTGGGCACAATTAGTCCCTCTACCCTGAAATATTCATTACAGAATTTGAAAGGAAAATACTGTTAGCCACCAGAGAAAAGCCACTTAAATTGTTGTGTTGCTGTTACAGTTACAGCAAGGAAATGTAGAAGCAGTCATAGAGTGGGATTTTTTTTTTAATTTGCCTGACTTGGGAAGCTCAGGCTGTCGTTATTTGTACTACTAATACATATATCTAATTGTACACTTAAGACTTATGATAAATCCAAGGATCACGTACACATGTGCCTCAAAGACACTATAGCTATAGCCACATCAAATAAAGCCTACAATTGAATAATAACCAAAAAAATATCTTCTCTGTTGAGTAACTGGAAAACTATCAATTGACCTTAGTGCAACGTTAGAGTCTGTTATACAGTTTTCACATACAATGTTACAATGGTAGGAATAAAGTCTGGATGTCGTATCAGTAACTTATAGATACCATTATTAAATCACTGCATTGTTTGTATTATCTAGTCTAGTTACACGTCTCAGAATATCTATGTAGCTGTAAAGTTCTAGATTCACTGGTATAGCTAAACCATTCTGACGGAAAACTGACTGGAAAACTTAGTTCACTTTAGTGCAACGTTTAGTATCTGTTATACAGTTTTCACATACAATGTTACAATTGGTAGGGATAAAGTCTGGATGTCGTTATACATACCATTATTATAAATCACTGCGTTGTTTGTATTATCTATTATCTAGTCCAGTTACAAAATTATGAATTTGTCAAGTCTCAGAGTAGCTATGTAGCTATATGGTTCTAGATCCACTGGTATAGCTAAACCATTCTGATGAAAATAGTTTTGTTCATCATGCCATTGAAGTATACAGATTGTGTATATTATAAGTAGTATGCATATTATAGTTTAATAGAAGCAATGCATTTTGCATAAATAATGAAGTAGCTATTCCTACTGAGGGTCAGATAACTATTTGGCGGGATGTATGCTGCATTACTCGTCAGAAGATACCTGCAGGCCCGACACTCCTCAATTTAGTGACAGATTGATCCTTCTTTATCTAAAACACCCCCTAGCTTTCCTTATACGCTTTAAAACTTGCCAATTCGCACAATGATGGATTTGTTATTGTTTTTACTTCTCTTATAACTATAGCAACGGAAAGGTACCGCCCAACAAGATTAAAACAACGGTCGTCATTTGTTCAGATCTAGTGCCCACGCATCGCATGTGGAAAGAAATGTGGTGGGAGAAGAGGCTTGACGAGCTACAGTGGTCTGTCATATTGATTAGGTATGCTCAGGCGTTAGATACTGCGTGAATTAATGCGGCGGTGGTGTAGGGGTGGGATTAATGTGAAATAACTATAATATGAATGAGTTGTGCAAGTGTTAGTCGTGTAGGTTTAAACTATTTTAGTAAGTTGTTGTACACTAAGGCAGTCAATACTCCAGAGTAACCTTACAAATAATCTGTGGAATATACAATTGAAGCCTATTGTCAATACTTGTGCTAGCCATTAGTATTTGTAGTAGTCACACGACTGATCAGCGGTGTTGGAAGATGTTTTGGGGTCGGGGGTTTAAAAGTGTTCATGTGAGAAGTTGCCTTGTTAGATTATGCCCCACAATTTTGGTGGCCTGAAGCCCCACCCCCCACCCTCTTCCTACGCCACTGCTGATATCAATCACGGTGGCTTTGCCCCTATAGCCTCCTCTACACACTGCCCAGATTGTGTCACATAATATTTTTAGCTACTATGGGTTATTATGACCATGTGAATAAAACACTCAGGTTTACTGGACTGACTGGCAAGTTGAAGGTCTTGCCCTAGTTGACTTCAGACAAGCTGGCTCATAACCAACCTGCGAGGCAAGACTTGCTGGCAAGTGTTTGTTCTTGACGAAGTCCTCAATATAGATGGAATCAAGCAAGTCTCAAGTTGTGGTGTACATGTCTCATTTGAGTTGAGTGTTCATCATTTTAGTTGAGGTGATTCTTCAAACTGTTTTATGATGATGCCCAGGGCATACCTGATTTAGGTGATGTTTGTGACCTTCCTGTTGTTGCTGTGTGGCTTGCAGGGTGGGGGAGGGGAAAGAATTGACAGGATATGACCTTTGAATGGGATGTAATAGGGGGCTAGTTTCATTTAAAGTCCAGGTGGAGGAGATGGGGTATGAGTGATATGCATCAGTTTTTATTGAACAGGTGAAGGATGTGGACTCCTGTCACATGGTAATAGACACATGTATGAGCTGGTGATGTTTGTGTGTTCTATTGGAACTGTAGTTCTTGGACTTTCTAAGCCTTAGGACAGAGAAATTGTAGGCTGTGGTTTATGCTTTTATCACTTGAGTGATGTCTACCAGTTGTATTACTAATTTCTTTCATGATTAGTTTTCATGTAGCCACAAGATATTTGATGATAGACATTAGGAGCACTCTAGTTCTGCAACATTTACAATAAAGTTGAGTAGCTTCTTATCAAGAAGAGCAACAGTTTTATTATTAATAATAAATAATAATAATATTACTGTTATAACAGAAATTTATTATAGTCAGGGTTTTATCTAGAAATTTTGTTTGGAAAGGGGTGGGAGGAGTTAGGGCATATCCGCCACCCTTAGGCTGCAAGACAAAAAATATTTACAACTAGCAAGTACCCCACCTCATAGTGGTGCTTGACTTATTGCACAGTAAGAATGCAGGCATAAGCTATTTTTATTCATTGTTATCATTCTCTACATCAGTTTCCCTCTTCTGCTCTCTTTTTCCTGAACTATCTCAGCTTTTCTTATCCCCAACCTTTCCTTTCTTTCACCTTTCTTCTCGAGTCATGGAGTCCCTTCTATTTCTTTGTCTCTCCTGCTTCTGAATATTTCTGTCCTTCTATCATGATTGTGGACTTGGGCTTTGTTGAAATGTTGCCTTCTTTTTCGCACTTTCCCCTTCCTTCTTGAAACTTATGCCGCCTTTACTCAGTGATTTCACTACGCCACCTTCTCCTTGTCCATTCAACCCTCTTTTTAGTGTACTATTAATCACTTTCAACTGAATGGGACAACCTATTCAAGGTATCACGATGCTTTACCACCATACTTTTTAAATTCGTGAATTATTCATGAATACACACTATTGATCGTTGTTACTGACACACGAGCATATTATTATATAGATTCTTTGAGTAATTAGCATGGCATTATTATGAGTTTGAGTGCTGTAATTTTGACTACTGCCTAACTGCATACTGCACTCAGATACTATTGAACTGTGATAGGTGCTGGATTCGAATGTTGTGCAACTTTACTAGAGTATCATATTTAGATAGTTTCTTCAAAATGTTCACTATGAGGAGGCGCTTGGCCTTAATTACAATGTTGGTATGATTATTTAGTACACATTGATTTTTAAGAAATTCTTGAGAATTTTTAATTTATTGATTGTTCAGGACTTTATACAACAAGATAAGAAGATCACATGTGTTATAGACTATGCAGTCGAGTAAAAGTGGCTTGCAAGGTTAGGTGGATTCTAAATTAGGAAATATTTTTGAAGGGGAATTATATAATGTATATTATAATATACTAGCATCAAGTACCCCGCCACACAGTGGCGCTTGACGTATTGAAGTTATTTTGCTCAGTTATCATTCTCTACTATTGAGTACGGGTAATTAGTTTTCCTCTCCTGCTCTCTTCATTTGGAACTATCTAAACTTTTCTTATCCCCCATATTTCCTTTCTTTAGTTCTGTCTTCTTGAGTCATAGAGTCCTTTGTCTAATTATCCTGCTTCTGAATCTCTGTCCTACCATCATGATTGTGGACTTACGCTCCACGAAACTTTTGAAACCTACACTGCCTTCCCTCATCTATTCCACCCACTTTTTAGTAACAATTAATCACTCTACTGAATGTGATGACTCTTTACCCATTGAAGTAAGGATGATGCTTTGCCAGACTGTTTAAGCTGATGGATTATTCATGAATACACACATGGTCACTGTTGTTATTTGACATACAAGCGTAATATTCAGGGATTCATTTAGAAATCACTTTGAGAGTGGGCGAGGTTGAGTTTGTGCTATCTAAAGGGTGACACAACTTTCGTGTAGAACTATGATGAGAAAGGAGATGGGCATGATTTAAGTATTTCCCTTCACCTTAAATATTCACTTTTTAACTACACATTTTGCTTACGATATTTTAAGAATATTTCAAGGGGGAGAGTGTCTCCCCTGCCCCCCCCCCCCCTAAATGAACCCCTGTTACTATATAGATATTAGTAAATTTTTTAAATTTTTAATGAACAAGTCCGATCCGAGTTTTTTTGTTTTTGTTTTTTGGGGGGGGGTTGCAGTATTTAAAATTGTGAAGTATTATACTATTTTAACCCACATGGCTGAGGGTGTCTGTTGTTACATATATAATCTTGTAATAGACTGATAAACTGTGTGACGAATAGTTGATTGTAACTTTGAGCTGACATTTGAAGGTGATTGTATCATTCATGTGAGAATTATTTTGCTTGGAGTAACAGACACGTGCTGTGTGTGTTTACTTAGACACACCTTTTTTCTAAACATTATACTGTGATGCACATGCTTGTATGAGAATGTATATATGCATTGATCAATGTTTCATGCATAATTTTATGATCGTAATATTCATACAATTAAACATTCTATGCTATTATCCTATTGTTTGCATAGGCTGCAACAACTAGTGGAGTGAGATGACGTAAAATCTAAACTGCTGGAGCTGTTACTTTTGCATATGACATCAGAGGCAGAAGGAGTGGTGAAGAAATCTCATCAATGAAATATCCTTATTGGAAGTGGCAGTAGCTAAGGTATGTAAATGATTGGTAAAACAAGAGTATGGATTGGGTAAAGCGTGAGTATGGATTGGGTAAAGCGAGAGTATGGACTGGGTAAAGCGAGAGTATGGACTGTGTAAAACAAGAGTATGGATTGGGTAAAGCGAGAGTATGGATTGGGTAAAGCGAGAGTATGGACTGTGTAAAACAAGAGTATGGATTGGGTAAAGCGAGAGTATGGACTGGGTAAAGAGAGAGTATGGACTGGGTAAAGCGAGAGTATGGACTC
>WLWD01002742.1_pt1 | contig 49227 bp, 24 predicted proteins | sample 6712731 | NCBI WGS metagenome assembly WLWD01 (sample SAMN12718690, study PRJNA576275) | sponge metagenome | isolation source: marine sponge | host: Mycale hentscheli | place: New Zealand: South Island, Marlborough, Capsize Point | collected 2014-11-01 | reverse complement strand
CCCCCCCCCCCCCCCCCCCCCTTCCCATCTCGCGGTTACAGCATTCACTGTGTTTCATATACACACAATATACAATAAATTTATTCATTTTATACAGAAGAATATAAGCTGTATTTACACTTGTGCCTGCACTAGTGTAAACACCAATCCAACAGACTCATGACATTTTCCTGTATTAAATGAATAGTATATATGAATACAAGAAGTGTAACCAGTATTATGAGCCTGCACAGCCTAAATTTAACTCAAAAAAAAAAAAAAAAAAAAAAAAAAAAAAGGAAAACAAAAAGGACATGGTCTACAATCGGCTTGTGGATTGACAGATGGCTCACTGACAGTTAGCAAGTACACACACACACACACACATGCACACACACACACTTACACAGAGCTGTCCCTGTCCGGCATGTTCAGTTCACTTGCCAAGAACTGCCTGTCCAGTGACTCCTTGGGCTGACCAGTCTCTGTACAGTAAACCACATAGTGACCTATTACCAACTCAAAGTGTAAAAAAAAAAAAGTTTTATTATATAATTGTTTACAGCATAGGATTTCTATTATGTAATGACAATGGTATCCCTTACTCGTTGTTTATAGTGATCTAGTGGATATGTATCCTTTGTTCATTGTTGGGGACTTTAGAATTCAGTAATGCATTGCGACTACATTATGATTGGAGGTGTAATAAGAATCATTTAACACACACACACACACACCCTACACAAGCTGCAGTTCAATATCCAATAGTATAATGTGTATAGTAATTGCAAGTTATTTGATAGTGCTGTAAAGTGTGAGTAGAGCTTCCCAAGTTTCACTATCTGTTTACACTAGCTTACAACTGTTAAGTACTTGTTATTATAAATGATCAGAAAGAAGTGTATCTAGCAGCCTCGTCTAGACAGCTCTCAAGTTAGATTCATCATACTCAAACTAATTTGTCACCTGTCCTAAAACCCAATTAAAAGTATACAAAAAAAATAAAATCACACATGCTCCGTTGTAAACTCACAAAATTGTAAATAAAACAAGTAATAAAGCCACAGATGGGAATTTACCTTTTTCTCATCCATCTCCCTCATGCAATCCCCCACAAACACGATACAAATTTAATTTATATTAATATTTTATTCGCATTGACTTTTTCTTTTCAGACTTGGAAAAACACAGACTCTTTGGTGTGGGGGTAAAGGGTGAAAAATACTAAAATGACACAATAGTATGTTTGTCTGACAAAAACAACAACAACAACAACATTTTCCAAAGAAGAATCCTCTAGTTTCCTAACAAAACTGACGCAGTCACACACAAAGAAGACTATTTAATGATCAATTACTGTTACTACACTACACTCCCGACTAGAAAGAGAAGATTCTGTGACTGGTGACTATTCGTTTTCACAGCTGTGTCTGCACCAGCACGCATTGATTTTAATTGATTGTGGCCTAATTGCTTATTTACATATTATTTAAGCTCTTACAAAGCCTTACACATACTATCAAGTACCTGCTTGGAGAAAACGATCATTTGCTAGAAATTATTCTAATGTGTGGAGACCGTAAAATGCCAAAAAAATGTTCTGGATTTGCTTTTATTTTACAATGTGGTGTTCCTCGGCTCCCGCGCACAATTTCAGTGTCAGTACACTGAGGTTTTCTTTCCGAGCTGGTCAAGGATGGACCTTAAAAAAAGTCATTAGGAAATTACGTTGACAACTTCTGCGAAATGGTGGATCCTTTATCAAAGCAGAGAGAATTGCTGAGGCTATAAGAAGTCTGCTGGGTGCTGACAGTATTATGTTTGACACTGACGGTGAAAAGGAGGCCAGAAGCCTTCAGCATACATCTAGTTAGTAAACAAAAGGGTGCCGGTGATCAATTTTCCCACCAAATGTGGGCTCAGTGATACAATTTTGGACTAAATGAAGATAAAAAATGCCTTTCAGTATATTTGCAAATGGTTGATTTTCTCGGAGTATGTAAGTCATAATGATGCTGACAAAAAAAAAACAGACATTTACACCCCAGCATATGCCAGGTCCCCAATCACAGCCGAGTGGACTGGTGGGGCTGGTGGAAGGCAGATGGAGAGTCAGATAAAAAGTTGCTAGAGTATTGCTTGAACTCGGGACCTCAGATCCTGAGCCAAGGAGGACACAACCACTACACCACACAGCCACACATTACTAAACATACATACATACAAAATGCAAATTCTCTTGCTGCCGCTAGGCGGTCACGCGCACCTGGCAGAGCCAGGATGCCTGTGCACTAAGCAGGCACTGTGAGCCGTGCAAGCAAAGCTCCTGGAGCCGGGCTAGGAACTCGCAGGAGAACAGGCCTTTCCTCACAGCAAGTGGTGTGGGCACCCGAAGTCCCACCTGGACCATTGCTAGGAACTCGCAGGAGAACAGGCCTTTCCTCACAGCAAGTGGTGTGGGCACCCGAAGTCCCACCTGGACCATTGCTAGGAACTCGCGGGAGAACAGGCCTTTCCTCACAGCAAGTGGTGTGGGCACCCGAAGTCCCACCTGGACCATTGCTGTTGCATGAGAAAAGACCTTGAATTTGCACCCCAGCAAATACCAGGTACCCAATCACAGCTGGGTAGACTGGTGGGAGGCAGATGGAAAATGGAAAATCAGATGGATAATTAGATGGAAACATTGCCTGAGTTGGGCTTGAACTCAGGACCTCAGGCCCTGAGCCAAGGACACAACCACTATACCATACAGCCACACACACAAAAAATGTTCTGGATTTGCTTTTATTTTACAATGTGGTGTTCCTCGGCTCCCGCGCACGATTTCAGTGTCAGTACACTGAGGTCTTCCTTCCGAGCTGGTCAAGGATAGACCTTAAAAAAAGTCAAAAAGCAAACAAACAAAAAATCTCACTTTAGTAATAAAAAGACAAGAAACAAACAACAACAAAAACCAATAAAAATGCCTCTTTTAATATATTCCGTCCTGCTTGAGAGTATGTGATATCCCTTACCCAATAAAGGTACTATCCATATGCATTGGTTCTGATGTGAGATTTTGTGATCATAAAAACCTTGATGTTATGCATTAACATCGAATGTTTTGTGGTAGTGAAATCCCTTACCCATGAGTAGTACTGAGCGTGTATAGTTATACTGGTTAAACTCGCAGTATTCCCGAATGAGCTCATTCAATAAGAAATTTTCACGGCAAAGTTTAGGTTTAGTAGTAGTCTAAAGACAAAAAAGAAAAAGAAATAAATAAGAAGTAACGAATCATTACGTGTATATATGTAAAATAAAAAATGTATTTATTTATATACAATACTTGCTACAAGAAGGCTATGTTTAGATTAGCCTGCTCGTGAAACACTACACTATACTATTATTAATCTTCACTGCCTACACTGTTGCACTCCTCGTAGTCTAGGATTCACCGAGAATTAGCTGGTTATATTTGCAACTAGCTAGCTTGATGTAAGCCATACAAAATTTTTGTAAGTAGTTGGTAAGGTTCTTTGCAAAAAGCACAAGTCACATCCTACTAACTGTATATTTACCATCAGGAAATTCAATTAGAGCTGACCTGGTCATCTAATGCATTGTAAACCTCAGATCTTAGCCTGGCCTTGACTTCAGGTAGTATTCCCCTTTTTTCCAGTACATCTTTTAAAGCTGAAGAAACAAGAGGTTTATCACATACATTATTTTTATAAAGTCTTTTTTTCCACCTAACCTGCAGCTAATTCGCTCTTTTCAGCCATCAATAAACCGCGCCCATATTAACTTGCCCCGCCCGCTAGCTCATCATCCGAAGTCACACCCTCGGGGGGGCCCTGCCCCCACTTGCCATGGTTTTTTTCTTCTGACGTCAACACTTTTCTTGGGTTGGGCAGAGCTCGTTTTGCGTTGCGTAGGTACTAGTGTGAACGTGAACCTCTAGTTAGTACAGTCGGTCGAGTTTACAGAGATGAAGTGGCAATACAAAGAAGAAAAGCCGTTTGGTAAGTGTCTGGAAAATGTTTTGTTACTGCACGGTTGCTTGTTAATCTTCGTTCACTCTTGTACTTTCTTGTACCTGGCTTTTTAGAGGTGAGGGCCTCCGAATCAGCGAAGATCAGGGAAAAGCACCCAGACAGAGTTCCCGTAAGTTTACGTTCTCACTATTAAAAAAAAAAAAAAATTGATATTGCTAGTAAGAATAGCCACAAAACCAACTATCATGAGGCATCCAACAGGCATGTGATAATCAATCTTTAATTACTGAATACCAGGTCTGTATTAATGTGTGCATTAGTACAGGCTATGTATATGAACAGCAGTTATGATAAAGATTATCTGACTCGCATAATTTTAAAACAGTTGACTGTAGCCATTTCCTTTGTTCTCCAGGTAATAGTAGAGAAGGTGCAAGGTGCCAGGATAGCAGATTTGGACAGAAAGAAGTACCTTGTTCCCGGTGACCTCACAGGTAAGGAATAAGGTGGTGTCACTTAGGAAGTGTGTTTAATAATTATTTGGTCTATAATTATTAATAATTTGATTCTTACGTATTTACTTATTATTATCGCTATCACCATCATCGTTTTAATACATTATTGTTATTGATTGTTTTTAATGTGTGGCTTAATAGAACGGAGTGCAGATTGGAATGCTTATAAATATTTATATTGATTTACTAGGCCTTGAAGGGAGGTGGGGATACACATGTCTGGTTTGATTCAGATTGTGACTATACATTATGAATGGAGCCAGTCAACAAACAGCACATGTGGCTTCTGTCATTTGTAATAATAGCTACTGGGTTTTCTAAAGTGTAGCGAACGGGAAAATGAATTTTTTTTAAGGAACTATTTAGTTTACAGGCAGTACTAATTTGCTGGTTGGTTTTAGTTTCATTTGTGACAGGTCCAAGTGATAAAACAAACTCTGTTATCAGTTTCCATTAGCCATCTATCAGTGGATGTGATATTCATAGTGTTTGAGACAGTGTTTACATATGCACCGTGAAAGAGCAATGGAGGAAGGAGAAGAAGTAGAATGTCAGTCAGTTTTAAGATATTTATTCCTTGTCATCAATTTCAGCTTAGCTTGACCTTGATATGCTGATATACCAAGTTCTTAGTTGTTTTTTTATATATGGCACAGACACTGTGTCTTAGCCATGTGGTACTACTACTATATATATATATATATATATATATATATATATATATAGGTTCTGCTGTGACATGAAACATAGTGGTTTAACAATTTCCTTCTCATCGTACTGGCATTTTCCCTACATGTATTATGTGTTTGTTATAGTCACTACCTATCACTCATAGCTCTTGCCATCACTTCCGCCATCTCTTTATTTGTTGGTTTTCTCTCTACTTGTATCTGTTTGTAGTGGCACAGTTCATGCACGTGTTGAGACAGAGAATCCAGCTGGGAGCCACTGAGTCCATCTACCTCATGGTCAATGGAGTCACACCTACTACCAGGTCAGCTGAGGGGATAGGGAGATGGGTGGAGGGAAAGGGGAGGAAGGAAAGATGGGTCGGGAGGAAGAGAGATTGTGGTTACATTTAACCTTTTATGATTTGATAGTTTGAGGAGAACCAAGAATGCAGTATTTGCTGATAATGTATCACTCTATGGAAAATTACACCTAAATCAAAATCATCAGTTTGATTTCTGGTGACAAAAAAAAATGTGAAGGAAAAAAACAAAAGGAAGAAGAAGGGGAGGCTGAGGAAGGGAGGGAGGATGGGTGAAATTACAGGGTTACTTCATATAACCCCACATCATCAGCGTGATCTCACTGGGTTCTATAAGTTCAATCAGCTGTGTCTGGATTGATGCTGTGTTCCCTCAGCTTCTCATGGCAGTTGTGAGAGACAATTTATTCGATCGTCGAAGTGCAATTTTTGTCTTTATCTTGTGTTCACAGGGTGCGGTGTATTTTTCAAGTGGGCTCTCTGAAGATTCCGACCGTAGGGTAATCTAATGATGTTTTCATGTGTTGCTGATGTTCACTTTGACTCATGTGACTGACCATGAATGGACGGGGAGCAATGAGCTACACGTAGTAATACAGTCACATTCACCAGTGCACATGCCTGACCTTTGCTCTGAGCCTTTTAGCTTTGTTGTTCTACTTACACTGCGACCTTTATAAAGAGTTGCGTAGTTAGAGTGCTTGCATCTGGTTGATGGATGTGATACTTGTTTCAGCATTGGACAGGTTTCTCATAGTTTTTCATTCAAAAAAAAAGGGGAGGGGGAACAAATGAAAATATTCCGAAATATGTTAACAGCAACGATAACGAACTGCACCATATGTATTGTCTTTGTCTATACATATTGTCCTTTTTAAGCATGTACAAAATTACATTTATTCGTGCTTATATCAATTAGTATAGATAAAGTGCCAGCAATGGTGTGCTATGCAAGTATATTATATGATGTGGTTTTGTTTCCTTTCCCAAATTAACCACAATTGTAAGCCTGCTCATTTTATTTTTGGGACTACTAGGAGGTATTTATATATCAAGGCATCCCATGCTGTGTCATGATTGTGATCACATGGGTGTACTGGGGTGACTTGAGGATATCACAGCTGACACTGCTCTTCTCCTTACAACTGACCTTTCCGGCCCAAGGCTGGGTATTAATTGGAATCATGACTGATGAATAGACGTGTGCGAATTGTGCAATGCCTTTTATAGTTCTGTAGCACCTGCTTGGAGTAGTGGATAGTGGAGTGTCGTGGACTAGACCTATGTAGTGGTGGTGCAAGGCTTGGTATGGTGCATGGCACATTGGACAGTTTCATACATGCATACAGACAGCTTCATTACAGTGCCTCAGTTTCTTTATACATGTAGATAAATTTTTTTGAAATGATAATAAGCCAGCACTGACAACATCCCTACATATGTACGTCAAACCTTGTCTTTTTTTTTGTTATTGTTGTGTTTGGTTTGTATTGTACCAATATTACTAACTTTGCAAATCCCTCAGTCCAAGCACTTGTCCCCTTGAGTGTGAAAGTACTTGTATATTAAGTTTTTCAGGCTGTGAGGTAAAATTTGCCAAGTCAGAAGCCATAAATGTGAAGAAGCCAGAGTTAGGTTCCATGTGACTAGATGGAATGAGTGGTGTATGTTGGGTCTTCACTTGGACTATGCAAGTCTTCCGGGGACAGTACATGTGTGTGATGTGTACAGACTGGCAGTTATTATGGGGGATCAAATGCTAGTCAGCAGAGGACAGTGGATGTGTCAGGAACAATATGTACTTCAAGTGTGTGCATGTGTGTGTGTTGTAGGAGTTTAAATGAAGTATGGGCAGATCTTAGTAGCATTTAATTAATCACTTACATATATTGTATGAGTCACTTTATTAGGGTCGTCCACATGTGCAGTCAATTGTTTCATGGGACCATATAGGAAAAACCCATGGAAATATACATCTGATTCAATATTTATCTGCTAGAATCCCCTTCTTGTAGTTGAATAGTTATAGTCTCTAGGTTTTTTAGTCACATGACCAGCACACCTGATGGTAGGGGCTTACCCCAACAACTATCTTGAATGTTGATTGGAAATACCCCCTGCACCATCCAGATAATACATGACTGTAGAGCACACCATGTATGTTGGTGGAGACCCCGCGGACAATTGACAGTAAAGGTGGTATTGGGAGATTTAGCAGTGTGTATTACTTGGGTGCAAATAATTACAACAATGCCACAAGATAAAACAAGAAATTTTGGGTTATATAGATTGAAACAATGATAATATTCAAATTAGGAGACTTCAGCCTGTGAATAGTATCCTGGTATTGTGTGACTAGAATGATTGGCCAATCTCGTAGAACTGAGTGGTCTGGCTGCTCTTATGTATCTGATCTGGTGGTACAAAATGTGGAGTAATTGTTTACGTGACCAACAACTGTGCTTGTCAAAATTATGTCTGGCATGGTTAATTTTACTGACAGCATGTTTCTGATGGCTTGGCTGAACCTTCTTGATATTAGGATAACATGTATGCATGACATAACCCAATTTTTTATTGTGGTATTCACAGTTATTGTTTTGAAAAATTACCCAGTTATATTTCAATTATTAGCGTCCACTACCGAATAAACATCCACTCTAGCTGTGTCTCTGCTGAATACAAGTGCCCACTCATTGAGCAAGTGCCTAGTTGCTATATACAAGGTAAAACCGTCGATTGTGCATGACTTCTAATCTGGTAAAGCAGTGTCAGTGGGACTGATCATGAACTCTAGTGTCCTCTTTGCTGATGTTGGTTGATAGAGATGATGGTCTGAAAACGTGACTGTTGGTGAGAATAGTGAATGGCTCTTGTATTTACTACTTTCAGTGTAGAATAAAGGCAGTATTATAGCAATCAGAAAGCAAGGCCATGTGCTTCGCTTAACTCGTCAATACTATTGCCAATTATACTGGAATTATTATACGTTTAGGTGAGAGTTATACACTGTTGTTGTTTATTTTAAACACATGGTTAAGCACCCATGGGCACTGTATTGTAGACTATGGTAATATAGTTGGGCTTTTTCTTGATGCACTATGAATATCTTGACGTTTCTGCTTGGAGGCCCTTCCTTGTATGTATATTAAGTGAAAATTACAACTATTAAAACATTGTTTTGCAGCTTAATACTGTTTTTACATCTTCGAATAGTTTACAATATCTAGTATTTGTGGCAAACTAAAATAAGGAATTACGACAAGGAAATTTTAAGCAATTGGGTTTTTTTTTTGCTTCGGCAGACTGAGGTGGGCTAATATTTTAAGAGTTTACAACTATTCTGATTATGTGTGTATCGTTTTTATTTTAATTTTATTTTTTTTATTGATTGAACTTGTTTGAAAATTTAGTTGTAAACTTATGAGAAAGTATAAAAAACAACAACATGCAAACCAGTGAAGTGGCACTAATTATGCCTTGCCTCGAATACAAATTTCTGTATTCATAAATAACAATTAAATCACAGCTGTGTACTGTTTTAATTTAGCCACCATTTTAACCTCGTAAATCCTTCCCTCCCTCCGCTCTCCTTTTTCCTCTGCTACAGTTCCAGCATGTCTGTCATCTACCAGCAGCACAAAGATGATGATGGCTTTGTCTACATGGCCTACAGTGGTGAGAACAGCATGGGCTGAGGCTCCAGTCGTCTCCACATGTCACAGTGTACATGCACATATTTTAGTATGACAATAATAACACTGCTATTCAAACTTTTATGTGGTGATTTTAATATATTATATTTGTTTTTGTGGTGAAACTGTATTTATACTTCATTCAACTTACACTGTGCTGTTCTAAGTTGTCATGGTCATTTATTTTTATTTTTATGCAGTACTAAAATTTTTTTTTGCAGATTTTGTGGGTAATGGTAGAATGTGTTCAAATAGGTAATTTGGGTACAGGGTAGTTTTGCAGATGTAGATTGGAGCCACGTAGTCTGTATAATGATGGTGGATGGTAGTATACCAGTGCACAAATCCACAGATTTATGAAGAGATGGGTTGTACCTTTGGAGTTCTGAATAGGTAAAAGATCGCCTATGTTGAAAAACCGGTAGACTCCACTATAGTGCTGGTGTAAACGAGCCAAGACACTTGCGACTGGTAAAGGGTCTAGCTACTAGAGACTACACATACTGTACAGTCTAATCTATTGTATGTACTTGCTTCAGAGAGCTTGTCGACTCAGTTAACACCCAATAATTGCGCAGTGACATGTCTGATGTAACTTTGGATGCGCTACTAAGTTACTGCAAGTTGAGGAACAGTGATCTGGACGAAAAGCTGGACAGACGCCATTTTCCAGAGATTTCTAACTGCCTTTCTAAATGGAGGGTATTATCATTAAAACTGAAAGGTTTCAGCTAGAGTGTCATTGACGCCATCGAGCGAGACAATTTCGGTGAAGATAGGAAGAGGTTGTCATTCTTGAATAGGCTGGTACAAAAGCTTTCTGTCAAGGCTACTTACAGAGTATTAGTGAATGGGCTACTTGAAATTGAAAGAGCAGAGGATGCTAGAAATCTTTGCAACTTTCTTGCAGGTTTGTATTGTTTTAGGAATAAATGGTTTGCTACGTGTGTAGGGAGATGACTGATTATGTAACGAGGTTGGCAGTGATATTGCTGTACTGGAAGGAGCTGTAGTATGTTTTTTTCTTGCTCATCTTATTGGCTCTGTATTAGACAGGTTTATGCTATGGCCACTAATAACCAATTTAGTACAATAGTCTCCTTTTTTGAGGGATTTATACACGAGTTGTTTTGTTTGGGCAGGGGGGAGGGAGGAGCATACAAACGTGCATCAACGTCTATATTATTTATGTAAAATTCTTGGTGGGAGGAAAGGAAAACATAACATGCATCAAAAGCTATAAATGTCATATATTAAATTCTTTGGGGGGCGGGAGATAAAACTTGACCTTCTTTCTAGCTTGATTCTAGAGAAAGAAGTTTTTTGGGCATTGCATGCAGTGCTATATATCATCTATAACTGAAAAATAGGGCACTCAATCTTGCAATACACCTTTAATATTTTGGACAACAGACTTACTGCTATAGTAGCTATAAAAGCTGTAAATGCATTTATTTATTAGTTGAATGTTTACTTTGTGCTATTCTTTAGCTAAACAGTATCTGTGATGTATGTCACTTTCACACACACTTGTTCACTGGACATGCCAACACAAGGTTTACCTTCGTGACTTGATTATTTGACTCGAAATTGCAGTCTCCCAAAAAGATTGAAACACAAGCATCAAAATGTTGCACTGGACGTTTTAAGTCCCTTTAATGTACCAGAATTTTCATTTCGACTTACTTTTTCAGAAAAAGCTAGTTATCTTTAGGCTGTACGATTGTAAGCGATTGTTGGTAACGCCCCCCCCCCCCTATTGTCACGCTGTGCACGTGTGAGTAAACAGTTTCTTGTCCCGTACCAGCTGTAGTTTTGCTTCATAGTCTTGGTAATTTACTGGTTGGAGTTCCCCGTTGTAACTACCTGGTAAGTGAGTGTCTCTTGTATGCAAACAACTTTTATGTCTACCGTTTCATTGCACGAGCTACATATCAACTTGCATGAGCTATATATCGAAATATTGATACTGCACCAAATATATTTTTCTTTGGGTCTTTGAAATAGTTAGCTAGCTACTTTAACGCTTAGGGGTCGCACTATTGGTGCTTCATTTGAATAGAAAATGAAGTTGCTGACACCTAACTACATCTGTGAAAATTCAGAAATGTCAGAGTGAGACAAAGAAATATCCGCGACTCTCAATTGTGTTGCCCCCTCAATATCTCTCTTGTTTGCCAATTAGTCATCTGTAAAATATCCTGTGCGCCTACATTTTTTTTCAACATGGAATTTATTAGGGAAGTATATTAAGTTTTAGATATCAAACAAATGGTAAAACGTGTAATTCATCTAAGGAGCTATTTTTTAGTTTTCAAAAAAAAGGGAAGAAAAAAAGAAGAAGAACGACTAGCAAGCTCATATACTCATGGCCTCTTTCTGGTTGCTTCTACTGTGATACTGTCCACTGCTATACTATTAAACATCTTAATCTGAACTCTTCCACTTAGCAATAGCCTAACTTAATTATAGATAAAGGATTTGTAGATAAATCATGGTAGACATAATATGTGAAAAAATGAATGTAATGTTGAGGTCCTTGACATATTATATAAAGCTAAGTTTCAGTCATAATGACAGAAGTAGGCTTTTATGGTCAAGTTTTATTTATTTGGAGAGCTAGCGAAGACAGTAAGTAGGGTAATTGAAAATCTGGGTATGTTATTTTCTGATGTGTGAGTAACGCTGACTACGACTGTGTATTCATGAATAGTTCCATGAGCTGGCAGAGTTTGTAAAGCATCGTCATTACCTGAATGGGTAAAGTGTTAGAGTTAGCTTAGACTTGAAACTGTATGGTTTTTTAAATGCAGGCTTTATTTCAAGGTTACACGAAGCTGTGGCGAGTGGTTACCATGGTATTATAGATTCTTTACCAAAATAGTAAAAAAAAACGCTGCTGTTTTATTAGCTGAGAGCTTGATTCCAGAGCTGTTAGTGCTTCACGTAAAAACCAAATATAAGACACTGTAGAAACTACCATTATTGGAAAGATTGGGATAAAGGAAAATGTGAAAAAAACTTAGTTGTCGCCGGGGATTCAAACCCAGGGCCACTGGCTTTAGCCACCAGTGCTCTAACCACTGAGCTATGACAACCCTCGACTTCCAAGACTCTCACATTTTTCATTTATACTGTTGAGTAGTACTGCTTGCTGTAGTCTCGTACTCAACAGACCACCAATTATGTGCCGTCAGAACACCTTTTCGGTGTCAGAATACCTTTTCGGTGTCGACCGGAAACACCTCCCCCTCTTAAAAAAGCTTTAACATCACAATTATCAAGTTCTGACCCTTCATAAAAACTAGATTGTCAATCTAGTTTATATGAAGGATCAGAACTTGATAATTGTGATAAAGTTTACCTGTGATATTTTGTATTCAGAAGATGTTCTTAAGCCAAGTATTCAAACTGTTGGTACTTGTCTGCAATGTGACTTGAGGAAGAGGATGGAAGATTTGGAAAAGAATTTTTTTGAAGTGGTCCAAGATATTGAAAATTCATTTAGAGAAAAAAAGCTCAGTGTTTCTGATATCAAATCGTCACTGAAGTTTATTCCTGAACATGAAAAATATTACCTTGAGAAAAAGCCAGAGATTCGATCAGATATATTTATAGCTAAGTCATTGGAGGAACTATTTTATATTTTGTCACGTATTTGGGACTACCTTCATCCTGGACTACTTCAATTTGTTGTCAAAAAATTCGGCTCTGATGAAGACAAAGTAAGGGTTGAAACATATTTACGTGAATTGAACCATTTTCGTGTCAAGACAAAACTAGGAGAATTTCTCAAGACAACTTATAATAGACAAAAGAGCCGAACACTTTTTGGCAAGACCTTATCCACTACTATGGGGGACACGTGGGAAGAGAAAACACTTCAAGATATGGAAGACTACCGAGTACAGTTTGCTGAGGAAGTAAACTGTGAGTTGTTTCTAGTAAAGTCATTTCCTTTTCGTTCAAGTGTTACCATTGCCTTTAATATTCCATGTTGGATTCAGCTGAATTTAGTAAAACTGTATCCTATTTTATCGTCTTATGGAGCTGTTAAAGTATGTCTGAATGGTGACTGCATTTATGAGTGCCAACCAGAGAAGGTAAGAGTACATTACATATGCAATGATTTCATTGTTCTCTTAAAAAACAACAACAAAAGATAGATAGATATGAACAATGGTATTCTTACTTGATTTACTTTGTAATTTCCCAAAATATGTAATTCTAATGTAGGCATGGTAGTATAGGCATTGTTTGTTATAGAAATGATTGGCTACAAGGTTCCTTTCCCTAAAATATAGATATTATACAAATAAACAATAAAATCTATGCCCAGTTGTAAAATTGCTGCAGCTGAACTTATAATAAGCATGCTTTAAGATTTGTAGCCCTTCTGTTTTTCTTGGTGTCTTAGTTATCCTACACCTACAATAATAAGTTAGTTTAATCCTGAAAAGGGAGTCTTTACAATTGGTGGAAATCTAATAAGGCAAGGTTTTAATTTTTTGGTCTCATCACCAAGGTCCATGTGTGTGAGAGACATTTCTCTAATGTAAATGCTATATACTAACAGCATGATTGTCTAGCTATATAATATTCTTAGTAGATCCACAAACTTTCTCACAACACTGACTTTCCAGCATAGCTGGTGCCATAGTCGAATAACTCGTTTTTATGATGACCATTTATATTCTACATCAGTTTTGGATAATTCACTTCACCTCATACACTAGTTATTTCATTCATATCAACTAGCCAAGTACCCCGCCACACAGTGGTGCTTGACGTATTGCATAGTATAAAGGCAGTAGCATAAGTTATTTTTTTCATGGTTATTATTCTCTCTACCTTTGGTTAAGGTTGCATCAGTTTCCCTTTCATGCTCTATTTTTTCCTGAACTATCTGATTTTTGTAACCCCCACCTTTCTCTTTTTCACCGTCTTTTCTCCTCCTTTGTCTACCTCTCTTGCTTATAAATATTTCTGTGCTTCTGAATCTTTCTGTCCTTCTATTGTAATTGTGCACTTAAGCTTTGTGAAACTTTTGCCGCGTTTTCTGTTTTCGCCTTTCTTTTTGAAACTTATGGTGCTTTTACTCGACCATTCGATTCCACCCGTTTTTTGTACAATATTAATCGTTCCCTTTTGCCTTCTCTTTTGTACTTTCTCCTTTTTACTACACCACCTTTCCTCGTCGATTTCACTGGCTCATTAACCACTTTTTTGCCTTATTTTTCGTACTTTAGCCTTCCTTTTTGAAACCTACACCGCCTATCCTCGTCTATTCCACCCACTTTTAGTTACAATTACAGTAATTACTTTCTACCGAATACAACGATACTTTACCCATTCTCCTGTTTCTCAGCCACTCTCGTCTTCTTTCTGTTTATTGTTGTATCTGGTTAGGTTGCAAACGAATTCACCTACCAGTAGTCTAGTGTAGTCGAACCCTTTACTTCTTTACAACTGCGTTCTTGGTTTAACTTGGTAATTCAGCGCTAATTCGCGAAAGCTGCTCTCCAGTTTCTGTGCCACTCGTGCCTATTATCCATTTTTTGTGCCAGGTTTTGTTGCTAACCAGTTCGCCTTGTACTTTAGGTTTAACTAGTAATTCAGTGCGAGTTCATGAGTACTGTGCGCCTGTGCGGTCTAGCTCATTAGCTTGTGAATTATTCATGAATATGTACGTCGTTGTCGTCGGTCATGGGTATTATTATATAGATTGTTATTTCATTCATATAACCATTACGCTCTTTTGCGCAAGAGTTTCCGTTGGTATAAGATCATGCTCCTTTGTTTAGCCAATAAGATAGTACAATGTACCAAAGAACTGCAGCAAGGAAGTATGGGTGTTTGTTTTCTTAAATACAAGGATATTCTTTTATGCAATGTTTTGCAGGTAAAAACATGTGCTTCACTATTTACTGTGACCTTATATGCCAAGTAAGCAGGAATTTCCATCCGATACCAAGAGTAGTATAGAGTCTGTCATAAAAATTATGGTGACAGGAGGGGCAGTGAAATTAGGTGGATGCGGCAGTAGGAGGAAGACGTTTCAATGTAACAAATGACTTAGCTGGGACATAAATGCTATAGAGCCGAAATTTTGCTGTGCTATAGAGCCGATATTTTGCTGTGTTATAGCTATGTGGGTCGAATGTGGTGGTAATTACTTCCCATTCCCATATCATATCTAATTTTTCAACTTATAGGCAAGTTCTGTAGCTATGGCAATTTGAAAATAGGAGTCAGGGTTTATTGTTAGTTAAATAGAGAAGGAATAATTATTAGGTCTTTGACATGAAGTAAGTGGTAAGTATTATTTTAAAATGGCTAGAACTAAAACTGTCAGCAAATATTTGTTCTAATTTTTTTATAAAACTTACAACAAAATATAGTCCAATAACATGACACACACCTATAAGTAAGACATAATATAGAAAATAATAAAACACAACAAAGGTTTTGTAGATGATAGGGTTGAGGAGTAACATTGAGTTTCAGCTTTGCAGGAGCAGTAGCCTCGGAGTAGTTTTCCAATTGCTTAGGGTTCTTGCTGTAATCAAACATAAATTGAGCCTTCTTGTCGAGCTTTCTTCTTTCAGCACTGGGAATAGGCAGTATGCTGTACATCCAAACACTCTGAGGTGAGAAACATCTTGTGTGTGTCCATACCACTTCTCAAAGGGAGTGATCCACTCTTCATTCACACAAGTGGTAACATGATTTCTGACATATACAGCAGTCACTACTACTTCAGCCCACAATTTGTTGGGCAGCTTTGAATGTGATAATAAGGACCAAGCCGATCCTAGTAGTGCAGTTAAGTCTTTCAGCAACTGTGTACTGTTGAGGTGAGTGTGGTATGGTAAGTTGATGTTCAACTCCTTTTGAGGTAAAATAATTATCAAAATCCTTTGACACATATTCACCTCCATTGTCTGTCCTAAGTTTAGCATTGCGTTCATCACTCATTTGACACCGTCACTTCAAACAGTGTAACTTTTCAAAAACGTCAGCATTACTCTCCATAAGATGAGCCGAGACAAACTCATCAATAAACGTGATAAAGTATTGATTACATTCCACTGATTCCACTTGAAATGGACTGCACGCACACTGCATTATACCATGTTTTCTTTTTGACTGCTCATACGTAAGTGACTTAAATGGCTTACGCTTCATCTTTTCTTTAATGTATCCTTAGAATGATAATTTTGCAGCTCCTTGTAATGTGATACACCACATATGCTGTCAATCCACAAGTACACGAAGATGTTGACTGTTCAAATGACCTAACCTTTGATACCACAAATCCGTATTTGAAATATCTTCAGACACTACTGATGCATTTTCTTCAGCCATAATGACCTTGCATTTCAATTAATATAACTTTCCATAAGCTTGACCCTTTCCCTTCAAATCTCTAACCCAGCTTTTTAGCTCCCCAAATTTCACATTGTTGCCTATCTTTGCTGCTGCTCATACAGAGAACAGATTGCAAACATGCGGTACATTACACATAGTCGCTCCTTTTAAATCACTGACTTTGAAGAAAGAGCAGGTTCAATTGAATAGTTCCTACTCCTATTGCCTCAACTACTCTATCACCGCTTTCAGGAATAGCAAATGGTTTATAATTAGTGAAGTAGTCTCTCTTGTACATCATGACTAGTATTGTGCTTCAGCACATAATGCGAGCGAGTTGGTCTGACTGAAATTCAAATTTGAATGCTAACTGCTAATAATTTTTGTTAAATATTTTTGTTTAGTTTATTGATTTCTTTAGCAATACATAACACTTTTATACATACTTGTTAACTTGATATACCAGCCTAAGACCTGCCTTGTATTCTCTTTGTGACTTGACTATTGGACAAAGGATCTTCAAGGGGTAAGCAGTCAAATTTCCATGGATGATACGGGCAAGGATCAATAAACTAATGATTTTAGTTTAAGCTGGTCATCTTTGCTCCGTTCACAATACTCTATTGTGCCAGGTTTCTTGTGCCCGCACTAATGTTTACGTTTTTAAGTAGCCAAACACACAACAAAGAATATTGTTGACTTTATAGCAAATTACTCCCAAATTTTTGGCTTACCACAACCAGCTGCTGGTAGAGGAAGGGCAGAAGTTGCACCAATTTATCTGCCGGCTAGAGAAGGTTACAAAATTGTTCATCAGAAATATACTGAAGCATGCATTTCAGCTGGTAAACAAGCAGCCAAATATCATGCTTTTGTAAGTATTTGGCACAAAGTTTTACCTCATATCAAGTTCATGACTCTCCCCGTACTGATGTGTGTCATTACTGTGAATAATTTCGAGTGCTAATAAAGAATGCTGTAGTTGAATCAGAAAAATTGATTTATCTAGCAAATTTAAATTACAACCATCATCAGCATCTCCCTCTGAATATGGGCATTATACTTTTGATTTTGCCCAGATGCTTCGCTTCAGGTTCCTTACCATTCCAGACAGGTTGGTCCATTGTTCTTTAAAGTACCTTTGAAAGTACAACTATTTGGCATTTGTACTGATTCAACTAATATTCAAATGAATTACATGTTTGATGAATCACAGACTATTGGCTCTAATGGAACTAATTCACACGGTTCAAATTCTGTTGTATCCATGTTGCATCACTTCCTTGAGATCCACTCTGGCCATGAACCGGAGTTGCATCTCCATGCTGATAACTGTGTCGGTCAGAATAAAAACCGCACAGTTTTAGCTATTTGGCCTGGAGGCTTGTAACCGGACTGAATAAAAAAATTACTTCTCATGCTTGTTGGCCATACAAGGTGCTTTGTGGATGGCAACTTTGGTCTCTTAAAGAAATGTTATCGAAGAAGTGAAGTTGATACAGTGCAACAATTGAGAGAAGTTGCAACTAATTCTTTTCGAAGTAACATGGCTCAAATGTATCCTTGGGAATGGAGAGAATGGGACAGCATGTTGGGCAACTACTTTAAGCCTATACAAGGTATCAACTTTTCACATTTAGTAATAGCATGAAAGGGAAAGTTTCTGTAAAGTCTTTGTGTGATGGTGAAGAAAAAATGGTTAACATACTTAAAAGGGGAATAACACTTCAACAAGTTGAACGTGCCCAACTTCCTAAAATTCTTCAACCAGCTGGAATGACAACAGAAAGCAAGCAGTATCTTTATGATATGATTCGGAAACATGTTTGGCCTGATTTTCGTGACATTACATGCCCTTCTCCATCATGAAATAGTTCATTGAATATTGCAAAACTTGAAGCTCAATTTTCTCAGTTATCTGTATTGTGTATTTCATATCTTGAGAATGAATATTAATGTTATGTTACAACAATTAACTATCCTAGAACATTCAGCAGACAATCATGCACAATTTGGCAACAAAAAACAAATTTTAAAGAAATCACCCTAAAGTCCCTTTTCCATATATATATATATATAATATATATATACCAAAATCTCAATTGAGACTTGTTAGTGAGAGTCTCGCTTCGCTTGCCCAAATACAAGCACAATAGTGTATTAACTACTTGTCGCCATCTATCTCATCATATTACAGAAATTGCTCCTTCTCCTTCAGACACAACTTCTTATTTCATGACTTTAGCACGATGCTGGGATCTATTCAGTCTGGGACAGATTTGCTGAATGTATCTTACTTCATTATACAAATCCAACATTTAGGAGGTTTCCAATTATGTGCTCCCATTAGAGCTGATTCTTCTGCTGACCTGGTTTTGGTTTCTTGGTCTTTGATTTTTCTTTCATGATGAACCAGTTGCTTCTGAACAAAATCGAGCTTTAAATCATCTACATGAGCCTCAAGGGTAGTGACAATTGAGGAATATGTAGAGTGACAACTTGATCTTCCTCTGAAACTGATGCTCCAATTGACCTAAGCTTCTCAGTCAATTCTTTCATCTCCTTTAACATGTTTCAACAGAGAACATTCTCCCATTTCCTTTCAAAAATACTTTTTCTTTAGAAAGATTTTGTTTGCCAATTTTTCTCTCTCAAAATGCTTCTTAAACGCATCCCAAGCATTTTTTGGTTCTTCATAGGAAGTTATCAACTGTGAACTGCTAATTGCCATTGCTAAGATAAAAAAATGCTTTCTGCCGACTCACTTCTAAATTTAGACTGTTGTTCTCCTGTTGCACTTTCTGCAAGCACAGCAGATCCATCAATGCATTTCCACTATCCCTTTCACATGATATATGGTGTAATAGTTAACAGGCATGAAAATAATTTTAAAAAAGTGACCTGAAATATGTCAGATCACAGCATTACTTGATCTGACATTGTGTGTGGTTGATCTGACACAATTATATATAGCTTTGCAGGCATGAAAATAATTTTTAAAAAGTGACCTGAAATATGTCAGATCACAGCATTACTTGATCTGACATTGTGTGTGGTTGATCTGACACAATTATATATAGCTTTGCAACTTCACTTTTATCATTGATTTGTCTCTTATACCAGAGCTATATTTTATCTTTTCTATAGGTAAAGATATGATTGAATGAAGGAATTTTACTGTGTTAAGGAACAACACTCAACAGTAACACAGTTAGTAGCTAATACAATATCAAATGTATTGGTTAATTAGTCCAAAGAATCCTGGGTTGATTCCACACACACACCCTCACTAAACCAACTGTCCCATGTTTTAAGGTCCAGTTCAGTTTCAGATTCACTTTCAGAGTCACTTGCTGAAGTGGTAGAAGTTTTCTTGCGCCGTCGATATGTCTTTCGAGGTTTCTGGTTAACTCTTCGTCCAGTTGAATCTTTCCACCATAGCTCTATCGCTGCATCTGCAGAAAAATTATCCAGTGAAGGTCCTTCCACTTTGACCTCTAACAAGTCATCCAAAGTTGAGCCACTAAGTTTTGTTTGTCTCTCATTTTTAATAACTTTCATAGTAGAAAATAGACGTTCCACTTTAGCTGTAGAAAAGGGTAAGCTAAAGAGGAGCTCACACATACATATGACACCAGGCCACTTTGCAGAATCAGGTGATGATTGTAGCTGGTACCAAATTATCTTGTAACTATTCAACCCTAGACTTAGGTAAGTCCTGGAGTACTCAACAATGTCTTCAATCTTATCAAGAATTGAGCCAAGATAAACCCCTTTGGCTTCAAGAAAGACTTAAAACAGCACACTTGATTTCACTCATTCGATCATCTTTTGAGTTGTCATCACAATCTTGCCAGCTTTGAGTATCCAAAAAGAGAAGAACTGATCTTAACAAATTAATATCTGACCATTCAAGCCGAACGCGCAGTTGCTGATCAAGAGAGCTCAAGTCAGCTAGCGCTTGATCTTTACATTGCTTGATGGTAGTGTCGCTATAATGATGCAGCTCTGATCCTTGGTACACCATTCCTCCATGTACTTTATTCATCCTGCTTATTACTACTTTTGTCACAGGCCACTCCTCTGGTTTCTGGGAAGACAATTTTTTCAACAAAGTATGGCATTTTAGGATGTGCTTGATACCTAATTATGACATCCACATCATCATCCTGCAAAGTCAAGCTAAGTATGGAAACTGGCTTTAGAGCATCTAGAGAGCAGAACCAACTAACATTCTTGCTTCTCTCCACTTGAGCAGGTAACCTTTCAGACGTTGTTTGTCAATGCTCTTGATAGACTGGTCCTCTGTGAGTTTTTCCAAGTGCTTGAGGTAGACCCCATACCTGTCAACAAATCTCTGTAATGCTTTCCTTTTGTATGAAATTCAGCGGCTTCCATGAGGACGACGACCACCTTCCTCAGGCAACTTATACACTTCTTTGAGATCATCCATAAGTTCAGAGAGCTCACGACATCGCTTAGGCGATTTCTCATATAGATAGTACAGTCTCAATAACAATTCATGTCCTTAAAAAGATGACTAGAAAAGGCATCCTTACTAGCAAGTTCAAGGCGATGGATGAGCATAGCACCATGCCCAAAACAACCAAGGCAAACTAGCGTGTAGCTTACCTCGCATTCCATTCTGATCAGACACATTAACAGCGGCTCCATCAGTTCCACAGCCGACAAGAACTGGATGGTTTTGAATTCCAAGAACATTTTCTCTTGTTAGGACATTGTCAATACCCATACATGCTAAAGCTTGGTTAAGACAAGCTATCAATCCATTAGCATCAGCTTTTGATGGCTCAATCACACACAAATATCTTGCACACGTTTTAACCTCCTGAATTTCATTATCAATTTTACAAAAGAGAATCACAAATAATTCATTCTCAATTCGACCCTTATCAGTAGACCCATCCATCAAAACGCTGTAGAAATTTTGAGAACAAATACTACGATGAAATGCCAGCCTTTGAGCCTCTGCAATATAATGAACAAAATTGCTGGGAGAATCTCTGTTTTTATAAGTCGAACCCAGGTTAACTCCATGCTTTTACTCCAGTTCATGAATTACTGGATACTTAGAAAAGGGTATATGCTCCTTTGCAAAAACAAAACTAAGTTCAAACTTTTTCTTAACCGGCTCTTTAATAGTAGGATCCATTGATGAGGATAAAAGGCCACGAGCAATGGGATTGTAGGTTGTGATAGGCCCATCCCTACTCTTGGCTTGATCCCGACGAAAAAGTGTGATTGCTAACTTATGCTGATCACTGGCAGCATGATCAACAATGGTTTATGATTAATAGAACCCTCAATCCATGCCTTTGAAAAGTTTTTTGTCCAGTAAGCTGATTCTCAAATTTGCGACAAACAACACACCACAAGGTAGAAACTAGTCTGGCTTCGCCGACCCTTTCCCTTCTATTATTATTATATGCCCACGTATAATAATAATAGAAGGAAAAGGGTCGGCGACGCCAGACTAGGTAGAAACTAGGGACTTGTCCTGGAGGTCCATATCAGCTCGCAACCACACCAGTGACTGGTGTTCCTTTTCGTACAACCGTTGCCACTTTAAAAAAGTCTCTTTTCTTACTTGTCTTCTTGCCTGCTTGCTGGAACTGCCACAGGCATCAGCAGTACTGCAACTTATACTTACGCTTTCTAGTATTCATTGCTGATTGTGCATTTTGATAATCAACCCACTACTTTTTTTTTAAAGTTTGCCCCACCCAGATTGATCGGCTGAAGTGCCGACTGCGTGCATAGTTGGACGGCCAATCAAGCTGTGTGTTCGGATTTTGGCCGATGGCCGACTGCTATTTTCATGCCTGGTTAAGCTACTAATTATAACAAAATTGAGAAATACCCAATTCCAACAGAAACGGTGAGGGGGGGGGAGGGGGAATTAAGAAAAAAAACTGTTTGAATTTTACAGTAGTCAGCAGAGTATATGGGAATGTTGAAAATATTGGGGAAACATCAATCAGAAATTTGGGCTGGGGGGGGGGGGGCTGGTCCCTCCCTTAAAAGACCCCCCTATTCCTACTCTACTTTTAGTGTACTACACACTTTTCTCTGATTTTTAACTGGTGAATACTTAGTTCTACAGTGATGATAACATCATTTTGTATTATCAGTACAGTAGATAAAGGACCTACTCTTTTTACATTCCAAGCTAAACATTTCAATCAAGAAGGAAATTTTATCTAACAAAGTGTTAGTCAATTTTTAACCAGTTCATTATTAATGTCCATCTCATGGTTTATTGAAACTATCCACTTTCTTATTAGATTTTAGCCATTTGGTTATTATAAAATACTCTAATCAGTGAGAGAATACAATGGTGAAAATGTAACATAGGACTTATATTTACCATGTAATTGGTTTGAAAGAAAATAAACAGTACTATAATGCTTTTATTACATAGGGTACAGATTAGAGATTATGATGAACCAGTTCGTCATAAAAATTTCTGCCATTGTAGTAGCATAACCAGATAACTTTATTTCTTGATGTTTTGTTGTTGTATTATGTGCTGCAGTCTAGTGCAGATGATGTCTATGTAAAATGTGCTAGAGAGCAAGATATTAGCACAAAGCACCAGCCAGGTACACTTAAAGAATTGGAGTCCCAGGAAGATGATATACTGTTGCAAGTTACTGCGAAAGTTTTGACTAAAACTGAGAAAAAAGGATTATGGTCTAAAGAAATTCTTGAGGTAAACATTATGTATACATATAAAGATGCCTGCAAAGTCACAATATGCCCTAAACTTTAGGTTTTGAAACAACTTGTTGTATTCAATATAGCATGTACTGCATATTTTCAGTATGTCATCTTGTGCAAATTGGGAGTGTTTTCCCTCTCCTCTTTTTATTCCTGTGCCATCCAAGTTTTTTCCTATTCCTATTTTCAGCTCCTAAATTCCCTTCTCCTTTGCCTTACTCTCCTGCTCCTCAGGACCGCTGTCCTTTGTGTATTTTCTTTCTCTTCTTTAAGTAGATTGGTCAGCTGTTTCTCACCTGCTTCTGTATTTATTCACACTAGCATTCTCCTTCTTCTCTGCCATTGGTCCCGACAGTTTAACAGTTTAATGATAAGTGTATGCTGCTCTGCATTTGATGGTTGCAGGTTCAAACCTCAGTTCTACGCTTTTTTTTTCTCTGCCTTTATTCTCTTTTCAACTACGAAGCTTTTTTCAAAATCAGGTAATGACAAGGCTTAACAACTCTGCTCAACTAATGAATTATTCATGAATTCACACACCGTCGTCGTTACTGACATATCATATAGACTAGGCTGTGTAATAGTGTCTAGCAATAAATTTAACTATATCCTGCTGCTTCACCTGGATTCTAGGGTAAAAATCGGGCCTACACTAAATGTTGCTCTAAATAAACTACTGGGCTCAAAAACACCAGAATGAAATTGTGTGGGATTCTCAAATTTAGTATACACATATAAAGCCCGCCACACCTGAAAATCCTATTGAAAGATTTTGTTTTGACGTATTGTTACTATTGTGACTATTTGTGACCAAAATAAAAGTGAATAGAATAAAAGGTATCACGTGAGCAAATAATTTCTTGCAGCCCTCAGTGTAATCTGCAATATGCTCAGGGAATTTAACGGTGTTGAAAAAAGTGAAGTTTCCGCGTTGAAAATGTATACAGGTATGTGTTTTTGGCCGATTTAGCATCTTCTCTTATGAAGACAGCGTTTCCATGTACCATTTTCATAGCTTGAGCTATATTGATGCCTGAATAAAATAACTAATGGATTGCTTGTTCTTTTTGTCTGAGATTATGTAATAGTTATAAACCATATATTGAGGTTTGTATGTGATTTACAAATCCAAGACACGAGGACGAAGCCCGAGTGGCATGGGTGTGTGAATCGCAATACAAACCGATTTTTATTGGTTTATTTACTATTTGCCTGTGGACATAGTTACCGTGGCAGATTGCTGTTCTTAGTTGCACCATTTTCAAGGTTGAAAGTGAGCCTAAATCTGATGATGTGACTAATATCAGCACTATCAGTAATGTGGAAGCAGCAATTTCATTTTAAGATTTGGGACATAACTGCATTTTAATTATCGACAGTGACAAAACACAGACAAATAAAAGAGGACTCCCATTCAATATTGTATTAACTAAGACTTGCTAATTGCCAGAAGAAAATTATCAAAGAAAGAACTCGACATTGCCTGCTAGAAGACCCGCCAATGTAGAAGAGAACTACACCAGAATGGCATCTAGCTGTTTGAAATATTCTGTTTACTGACAAAAATGCAACATGTATGCAAAGTACAATTCCATTCTTATAATATTCAGCTCTCAGTTTCATCGGATCTGCTATTTATCATCGACAGCAATAAAACACAAATTACATCAAAATGGATAAAAGAGGACTCCCAGTATGGCTAGTATTGTGAACTCAGTATTAGCAACTGTTAACACATTAATTGTTTGATATTTTGAATGATAATTACAGTAGTAGATATCTGCTAAGCCCTGGAAGAACTTAGGCTGCACTAATTTGCTAAATAACAGTAACAAGTATAAGAGTGAGGTACTATAAACCAACTTGCTAACAATTATTAGCTCTATTTATAGATCTTACTGGTCACTTTTCCATTACTTTTATTGGTTGCTACGAACTATATCAACTTTTCCCCTCTACTACCTTTTCATGTGGGGAATCTCTGAGACTATATCAGATTAATAGTACTTGACGATAAGCGCAGTCACTCAGGTAACGGGCTATAAATTGTAATTGCTAAGTAGTGTTTAGTAGCGCTAAGTGTTCGCAACTTTTGTGCTTCATTTTGATACGACCATAAGATAAGTTAATAAAATTATTATGGCTATCAATGAAGGAATTTTTACTTAATTTGTTCTCAACTTACTAATTATAACTTCTTGTTTTAGGAACAAATGTCATCGGCTTCTAAGGAATTTGAGAAACTTTATGTCCCACCACATGAAAGTATTGCAACCTCTGGACAAATGTCAGATATACTTTCTATCAGAAGTCTGGGTGATAAGTTTAGTTTATTAAGAACTTCCCAATCAAAATAAAAAATGAGTGACCATCCTATTGAATTTCATACTATGAGGAACATTTCAATTATTTTAGAAGACTGCCTAAAATGTGTACATCAATTACAGGATGAACCTTGGTCGTATTTTGCTGAAGATAGTTTTGAGAGATGTTTGACCAAAGGGTATGCATATTTGTTACAATTTAAGAAGATGCTGCTTTTTACTATCCAATTTATCAAAGAGAAAGGTAAGATTTGATGAGGACGCTTAAAACTATTGGTAGGAAATATACAGTAATTTTTTCCAACATGTCATTTGTTATTATGCCAGATTTTATGATGAACTACCAAACAACCACCAGATTCACTATTATATAGTCTTTAGGTACATTGTGCTGAAAACCTGTTAACCTGTATGACATGTAACTTATTTATATTTTTTGTTTGTTACTTAGCAGATAGTAGACAATATGTTTAATTTAGTCATAGTCAGCTATGTCTGCTTTTTTTAAATTAAGGTTATATATTCTAATGTTTTTTTTTATTAAATGTTCTAACATTTTTTCAGAGAAAACGATAAAAAGTAAAAGCGTAAAAGACTTGTTTGGCCTAGGTAAGCTAATAAAATGATTCATCTATTATAATGATGTGTTAATAGTGTATATATCATAGAGGGATTAGCATTTTTTCCTTTTACTTTTCATAATTGTTCTTTACACTATAGCTACATACCATTTGGTTACTAAAATTTATTTTACTAACTCATAGAATTTTGCTAATAAACTTTATGAAATGAAGTAATTTAAACACTAATACAGATTAAAATTTTTCAGTGAGTGAAAAATATAAGAGTTATTTAATGAGGTATACTGCCACCAGCAATGCATAGCTATCAGTGGAGGATCCAGGGGGGCCCGAGGGGGCCAGCCCCCCTCCCCCCCTCTGAACCAAGTTAATTATGAAGAACAAGGGTACCAATATAGACAAATATATTTATAGGAAAACTAGCTACATGGTAGTTCATGCTCTTCATTATATTCATGCTTGTCCAAATCATTTACATTATAGTATTAAATTTCATAAATTTTGACCTAAATATGTTTGGGCCCCTCCCCGTCATAGGCACTGGATCCGCCCCTGGCTACTATAGGTACATACTGGCTTGTTGAGTGTCATTGACCATATATTATCACTGCATAAAACTTAATAATTAGACCAACGAGGAGAACTGAAGAAGAATTAATTTATAGCTTGTTGTACAGAAATATTAAATGTTATTGAACCCAAAACAATGAACTGAGGATTGCTTGGTAAGGTACTACTATCACCTAAAGAGGTGTGGTTTTGTCATCAATTCTGAAAGTGTTGTTGAAGTATGTGCATTTTTTATTTCAATTTAAAAGGAAAAAAAAGGGTAACATTCATTGGTCGCCATAAACCCTTCATCATGAATATGCTAAAAGGAATTGTGATGTACTGTCTACTGCATGTTATAAAATATTTCTTTCCTTCTATCACGTATGATTGAGCATAGATTATAATTTTAGGTAAACTAGTCAGAGCTGGTTTTTTTAATCTCTGCCATCCATACCTCTACATTATCACTATCTTCTATCTTTTTAATATTGCATAATTCATTTGCAGTAATGACGTGAGTTGGTGAACTAGTATTATTCTACTGAAATATAACCAATGTTTAGTTTTTATGTTCTGGCAGGTTTACTGTATATAAAATACTGTCATGATACCAGTGTGATGCCCTGTATCTTGATGTTCAAAGGATGAAAATTAAAACATACGCTTGCCACAAAAATTTTAATGCCCTAATATTGGTCTCTTCTTCTTTGTCTAATTCACAATAACTTACTTTAACTTTTATATTCCACACCAAAAGAGTGCATGTATTTATTGTGAACAATTATTTTTATTAAGTTATAAATACATAAGCGTATTAATAGCTGCAGTTAATGATTATGAATCGTAAGTTTACCAAATCAAATGGAAAAAACTTCTTGGTTGGTTCTTCTTAAATAGATCAAAATTTTTATTTTTTTCCAGAATTTTTCCTTGAACAGCTTTTACACTTTGATGGAGACAGATTCATCAATCTTGCTCATGCTGATGCCATTATAGATGCTTTGAAGGTAAAGTTATATATACATATATATTATATATATACTTAGAGTTATCAGTAAATGTTTTGTTTTGATCCTAGAATTTTATGACCACTATGAATATCAATGAAATAGTTAAAGTGGAAAACCCTGGAAGATCTTTACAACTTGTTATATATACAAAAAGTGAGTTATTATGTTTCAATGCAACATTTACTAGTAAAATTTATTAATTTTTAATTTAAATTTTTAATTATTATTAATTATTAAATAATTTACATATGAACTTTTGTCAGCAGAGATTGAGTTTTAATGAGATTTGAGGGTTTATAATTATTATTGTGATTAATTCTATTCGTATACCTGTAGTTTGATTCTCTTGCCTCTTATTTCATTGGAATGCAAGAGAATTCTCATTAAAATTAAATACAAGTGAACTCACACACCTACTTTTGTTACAAGTATGAAATTTCTTTAAAGTATTTATTCTATTTTTATTACATTTCTGAATGCAACCTATATTCCCAATCTAAAATAACATTTGTAAGCACAAGCACAGACAGCTATAGTATGTCCAAGTTGAGTTGGTGCGGTAAAAACCGTTAATAACTTTTGAACGGAAGTAGCTACGCTTCCGGAGTTTGTACCATTCGAAAGCTCGTGCCGAAGCGGTCCAGAAAATTCCCTTTAAAAACTTCTGAGCGTGTATTTAAACTCTATTCTTACTTTCTTGGTGTGACGAATTTCTGAAGTACTCAACAGTAATGTGAAGAATCCAGTACATCACCTACACCTTTAGCTATTGCCACACACATTCCAGTATTACCTTGTCTTAAGCACACAACAATCAGACTTACTTGAGGAGGCGTTCAGCCGTGGTCCTGTGCTTCTTTTCCTCTAAGCTTTGTGCTACATTACTTAGTAGCTCCAGATAATCCTCCCCAACCTTCAACCAGTTTTTAGCGCACAACTAGAATCTCATACAAACTATAAACTATGGGTGATTAGTTATAACTGGGCATATATTGAATACAGCCGCGGAAGAAACTGCCATAGCTTCTTTTTCATTTCAACAATTAAACTTACGGTAATAATGCGCATCTTGGACCAGCCCCGTTTTTACTGTGGGCGTCGACGTTTTCGCGCGTTTGAGCTACTACTGTCATGTGACCTTAATTGGTTTCCGGTTTCGCCAAGTGCATTCCTCTTTTGCCACATTTGTGGTCGCGCCAACTCAACGTGGACATACTATAGTGTCGTGGAAACTTATAACTAATGTGTCTGAAGCTTACCATGCTTAGCTGCTATCAACTATCTCTTTTTATTTTGTGCTTGTACATGAAGCATGGCATACACTTTGGATGATTCAGAGCCGACATTTGATATACCTTTAAATTTGTTAGATGTGATCGTAGATTCGTAATGCCCTATTTGATTCAAGGACCGTTACCTAACAGCAGTTTGAATACTATCACTCAATCCTATCATATAACAAAGTTCCTGTTTTCACTACCATTGAAGTGTCAAGGTTAATTCTTTTGACCCTACATTTGAATAGTTGTGTTTTGTCACATTCTCTATGTATTTCAGAACACATACTCTCCCATCTATATGAGACACTATTCATGTTGCTTGTTCTTTAAATTGTTGTAATCTAAATTACTATACTTCAAATCAAGGTTGGGGGATAATTATACCCAAAAGAATAATTATAGTTCTTTAGGGATATAAATAACAACTTTGCAAGGTTTTTAGAGTGAGAGTTATGTCTTTTGATAGGGAAGTATAGCATTTAGTATAAAGTACACATCCTTTTTTGACCATTGTGATAGAGTACAATTTTATAAATTATTCTAGAAGATGGTTTTATCACATTAGCTGACAAAGGGTGTAAGAATGTACTTTTTTTAAAATCTTTTTGTACTTGAAACTAGTGGAACAGTTGTCTCAGCACTAAAATATTAAATGATTTAATTACATTCACATGACTCAGGTTTTACTGGACAAGATATCATTGATCGTGGAGAGGCATCTTTCAGTCAATGGTTGGAGAAGTTGGATGTATTTTTAAGAAACCATTTCTCTAGGTCTCACATGAAAACAATTTTAACGAAGTTTTCACTCCAAATTAGATTATATCATAATTCAATGAATCTATATTTAAGTCCTGTTTTCAGTACCCCAAAAGAATTCTACAAGTTTTTAATGACTTTGGATTTTACTCAGCAAGAGAGGTAAAAGTTAGTGCATTGCATTGGCATAACAACAGTTGATTCTTGTATTTACAGGTTTTCAGTGTTTGCTACTAAATGGCGTATGGAGTTTGTCAGTGAACAAGATATAAAGGTTATTCTTAGACTGTTCATTTCTGGATTTTGAATGTTGTATGCATTGTTTAGGAATGCAATTTTTGTGTATAAGCTGTGTAAATTAGCCCACAGAAGAGTTTCATACAGGATTATTTGTTAGGGGGAGGGAATTTTGAATGGAAAATAAATGAGTTACATTTTTGTTTTGTTAAAAAAAAAAGTAAGCAAAATTAAGGAGAGTAAGAGAAGAACTATTGCCAAACTATATTCAAAGAGTTCTGATCGTAAAGCAATGACTCATAACAATTGACAATATACTTTGACTTCAGTAGCAAGTCTCCACGTAGACTTGCTACTTAGTTCTTCTATCAGCTTTTGTGGGTAAGCCCCCTAGAGCATGTCATAATCATGTGAGCAAATCACTTCTTGCAGCCAGCGATATAGTTTGCTTTATGCTCAGTAGTGAAGTTAATGGAGTTGAAAGTAGTGAAGTTTTGCATTGAAAATGTACGTATACTGGTGAGTGTTTCTGTCTAACTTAGCTTCTTCTCTTATGAAGACAGTGTTTCCATGTACCATTTTCATTGCTCGAGCTATATTGATGCCTCGTTAAAATAGCTAACAGATATCTTGTTCTTTTGGCAGGAGATTATATTGTAATAGAAGTAGTGTTTAATAGCGCTGAGGGTTCGTACCTTTTGGTGCTTCATTTATTCATGACTAGTCAGACTCAACACTAATTTTTGTGGTTATATTGATTTCCTGTTTCCTCTTTGTATGTATTTAACTGTGTGGTATTGAAAATTACAACAGTTGCTGCAAATATGAGAATATGAGAACTGGATAGTTTGGAGGCTATTTGTATTACATATAATGTGTGTGTGTGCGTCCATGTATATTCTATACTAGATTTCTTCACAATGGTATTTTTATGTCATAACCCGGGTGATAACTCACGATATCAAACAATATTTTAATATTATAGCTACACTAGTCTTAGGCAAATATTATAAAATACTTTATAAATCTAAGTCGAGCGTAGCTATAATATTAAAATATACATAATTGGACCTATTCTTTATAGTCACTCAAGATTTTTCAGTATATCACATGATATTACTTTCAAATAAGCTAGTTGTTATAATAGCCGGCCTAGCTTACCAGTACCCAGGTTTTTACACTACCCTTCTCTACAAAACTATCCAACCGCAGTCAAAGCAGCTGCTAAAATATCAGCTGGGGGTTGGGGAAACTCATGAACTATCACTCAGAGAGTTACTGGCAACTTTACCAGCTAAGTTACTAACCATAGTACAGACTACTGCAGTAAGATATCTAGCTTGGAATAAACCACTTACTACACTCGTCAGAGGTGGTATAGCAAGATATGTCACCCTCTAGCTTTATTTTCACTCACCTCTAACTCATGAAAATAAATTAGCCCCCTCGTGTAATACCTCGCCATATCACAATTGACTTATGTAATGAGTATTTATAGCTAAACAGGGCAATAATGCTATGAATAGAGACCATGGGATACTTTTTGGGATGCACAATAAGCATCATAGCTTGAGTAGTATCAAACATATTTATGTCATCCACATTAGTTACAGCATCTTTTGATAGTCCGACCTGTCTGACTTGAGCCAGACCATTTTTGTGCAGCTTTAATTGGTAAAGTACGACTTGGGCACACTGCGAAGCACTGGTAAAGTGAATGGCTAATTTAAGTGGGCGTGCCTGGCAGAAACTTAGATCGCTCGCATGGTCATTCACAGTTGAGTCTGGATTGATTTAATTTTTGTCCATTGCAGCAAGAAGGAGCCTATAATAAAAAACAACAACTACATATTACTTACCTATTTACACTTGATAAATTCTTAACAATTCCATCAGGAAAATGTCTGGAACAAACTCTTGTGCTGCCACTTACTTCTTGCGTCAGGGTTTCTAGGAAACCTGTGGAAAGATATTCCTGGGTCCTTAGACTGACTGTTTCTACAGACTCGACACAGCTGACCCAGCATCCCCCGCTAATACCAACAATAACTTGCCAACCGTACGTCTTCTCGTCTTCGTTCAGGAACCAAAACCAACAGATTTCTTTAGACTTTTCAATGACTATTGCTTAAATAGATTCCTGCATAAACTGAGCGTTTGACGGACATTTTAAATGCTGGACGCTCCCATTCTTCATTGAAATGAATACATTTGCATCCGTAACTTGAGCATCCAACTGTGACATCACGGTAATTAATATGTAAATTCAATTGGCCTATTGGGCTCTTGAAGTGATCCTGCATTGGTGAGTTAGCTAGTCAGCTAGATTATTAAACTAGGATGATTTTAATATAATAATGAGTTGAAATACGGAGTTTAAAACTCAACTTCTGATTCTTGCTTCCACTGTTCTGCAGAAACCAACGAAATGTTTTACATAAATATGTAAGCAAAATATTCCATCATCACAAAGGGAAATATTTAATCAAGTGGAAATTTTGACCAAATTCATGTTTATACTTCTTAATTATGAAAGCACAAAAATATTGATTACTTATTGTGCTAGTTCTCTGTAAATAGTATTATTTAATACACTCTGATTTTTGCTTGATCGTTGGGCTACTTCCTGTTTTAAGCCACATCCACTTCCTGCCCTAACCATATTTTATAAACCACCCCCCCCCCCCGAGACGCCCCTGTCATTTGTAACAGTTACTGTAATTTTTGTTTTACTGATGATAGTTAAATGAATAGCAGCCAAAATGTTTGAATTAATTATAAATTTGACAAAGACCTTATAATTAAAATGTCTAGCTAGTCAAACAAATATTATCCAGGAAATTAGAGTTCTATGTTCTAGTTACTATTTTTCTAGTTACTATTTTTCTAGTTACTATTTTTCTAGTTATCTTTCCTCTTGTATTTACATCTTTATTACAAATATTTGCAGGTGAAGATTTTGTCAGAAAAATTTCATTGGCATTATAGATCATTCTACAGATTTTATTCTGAAATTGGATCAGATTCTAACTACTATGGATCAGAGTTTTGGTATATGTGCACTCTTCTACTTGTTAAAGCTATGGATACCAATATAAGAAGGCAAGACTATTATAATTACTTCAATATTGTCTCTATTTAATGTGGTTACTCTTATTCATAGTCCTTCAGATTATCTTGTTGAACTCATTGGACAATTTGATTACTTAGAGTAAGTTGTAATTCTTGTGTTTCATTTCATACTTGCCTTACCGTATGAACGGGGTCGTAAATCCCACTCAGATAACGGCTAATTGAATAAAGTAGTTCTTGACTCGAAGGACCAGACTACCAGCTAAGCTAACTCTATCGCTGGCACTTGGAGCGCTTGCAACGGAATTAACATTAACTAATAATAATTTTAGCATACACATACAATTTCATATATAGTGAGGTGCACAATGATACACCGGATGGTTGACGCATGAATATCATTATGTAAGTTTGATAGGTAAAGGGTGATTACATCAGTGCGTGCGTATGATTCAATTACTGTTCTCTCAGTCTTTGTCCCTTGTTCAGGTGGAGGCTCCCGAGTCCTGAACATCCTGGGGGGGCGGGGCTGATTCTCCATAGTTTTCTGTGGGAAGGAGGATTAGACGATGAGTAGATCTGGTATAGGTTTTCCCTAGGTAATTAATGTCCACGACCCTCACCAGTCCGTCATCTCCAGGGTAAGTCTTAGTGATTCTTGCCAGGGGCCAGTCACGTCCTCTAATTGAGTCATCCACAGGTAAACTACTTCTCCGACCTTGAAGTTATGAGTCTGGTGCAGCCATTTCGATCTTTCGTTGAGGCTCTGAAGGTAAGTACTTTTCCATTCAACCCACAGGTCCTGTGTTAGTCGTTGGACCAGTGCCCATCTTCGGAGATGACTGAGGTTGGCTGGACTAGCTTGAGGAGTTGGAGGTGACTTCAGGGGTCGTCCGATTAGAAAGTGTCCAGGAGTTAGGATAGGATCTTCTGAGCTGGTGGAGTTTACTGGCGTGAGAGGTCTAGAGTTCAGAATTGATTCCACTTCGGTGAGAAGGGTTGACAACTCATGGAAACGAAGCGGATGAGGTGAGATCAGTTTCCGCAGAAGAGTTTTCATACTCTTCACCCCGGCTTCCCATAGTCCGCCGAAGTGTGGTGTTCTTGCGGGAATGAAGTGCCAGTGAAAGTTGTTGGAAGTACAAAGATGTGATATAGCTTGTTCAGATTCTCCGGATGTTGTAAGTCGTCGGAGCTCTTGTAGTTCATTGCGAGCACCTTGAAAATTAGTGCCATTGTCAGAAAAGACGTCTGATGGAGTTCCTCTCCTGGCACAGAAGCGTCGGAAGGCTGTGAGATACTCAGTCGTGGTCAGGTCAGTGCATAACTCGATGTGGATAGCTCTAGTTGTTAGGCACACGAACAAGCATGCGTAGGTCTTTATCAACACGGGCTTTCGCGTGTGTCCTTGTCTAATGATGAATGGCCCTGCGAAATCGACTCCCGTCTGATCAAAAGGAGGAGCTGGAGTTGTTCGTACTTCGGGGAGTAGACCCATTTGCTGGTGAAGAGGCTTCGAGTAGGCTTTCTGACAGGTTATGCAATGTCGACTATGTCCTTTCAGATGGTTTCGCAGACCTGGAATGTGATATTTGTCCCTGATAATTGACATGAGGGTAGAGATCCCTGGATGAAGATATGTTTGATGTAAGGTGGATACCAGGAGCTTCACGATGCTTGACTGGAGTGAGAGGGGGATGAGCTTCTTTGGTTCTCGTGGAGACTTGGAGTCTCGAAGACGTCCACAGACTTTGATGAGTCCATCGGAGTCTATGATGATACGGAATCTTGATAAGGAGTGTCCTTTGGATAGAGTCTTTCCTTTGGAGTGGTTCTGTAGCACTTCTGGATAAGTCTGCTGTTGAGACAGACGGAGAAGAAACTTCTTTGTCTCAGCGACTTCAGATGAAGTTACGCTTTTGGAGAGTGTTCTTTCATTGAATGTCCTCCTTGAGTTATTGATGAATCGTCGAATCCAGGATAGGATGCGGGTCAGATGTTCGAATGAAGAGTAATGTTCGCAGAGAGTGGGTTCTGGAGGCTTTGATGGTGAAAGTGAAGCCAAATTGATGACGACTCGAGTTTCTGGTAGATTCATTGAAGGAGATAGTTGATGAGTTGGCCAGTCTTGAGGAGGTAGTGATAACCAAGTGGGTCCATACCACCAGAGATCTTGTGTTGATAGAAGTTTAGCAGAGATTCCTCGACTGAGAAGGTCCGCTGGATTGTTCTTGGTAAGGACATATCTCCAATTCGAGGCTGGAAGTGCTTCTTGGATGGCGGAGACTCTGTGAGCTACGAATATTTTGAGTGTAGATGGCAATTTTCGTAGCCAGCACAAGACAATTGATGAATCTGTCCATGCGTATGTCTGAGGTTGAGATATGTTGAGGAGGTTGGCAGTGTAGTTCAGTAGTTTTGAGAGAAGATATGCAGCCACAAGTTCTGCTCTAGGAGTTGTGATGGGTTTGAGTGGGGCAACTCTCGCCTTCGCCATTACGAGAGAAACCGATATCGTAGCATCTTCATGGATCTGGCGCATGTAAATGACCGCTCCATAGGCCTTGTTGGAGGCGTCTGAAAACCCATGAAGTGAGGTAAGGATGACAGGACTCAGGTTGAGAGTGTATCTTCTTGAGATTGAATGGTTGTTGATCTGTGGCAAGTCTATGATCCAATCCTTCCACTGCTGAAGAATAGAGTCAGGTACTGTTTCGTCCCATGAAAGTTGACGTTGCCACAAGTTCTGGAGAAGGATCTTTGGTAGTATCGTAGAAGGAGCAAAGAACCCAAGTACGTCGAAGACTTTAGCAGACTCCGAGGCTATGAGTCTCTTGGTGACTTTGGAGTTGGTCGAAGGAGTTGGGATGGAGATGTGAAGTTGGTCCATGGTAACATTCCAATGGATTCCAAGTGCCTTTGGTGCTTGGCTTGATGATGATGATAGATGTAAGTCTTCTGTTTCAACAAGTTCATTGGGGATCGTCTTCCGAAATTCATCGTTGCTGGTTCTCCATTTTCTGAGTTTCATGCCAGCTATGTTGAGGAGGTCACATAGCTGCTTTCTGATGGCAGTAGCTTCTTCCATGGTAGAGGCACCAGCAAGATAGTCGTCCACGTAGAAATCCCGAAGAATTGCTCGTGACGCTTGAGGATGTGTTGCAGAGTGACTTTCGGCTAGGTGTTGGATAACCTTGGTAGCCAAGAAGGGCGATGGCTTGACCCCAAATGTTAACCTCTTCATTCGGTGGTCTTGGATCTGTCCGTCTGTTCCTCGGATTAGAAATCGATGCAGGTCTCGGTCGTCCTCGTGGAGCAACACTTCCCGGAACATCTTGGAAATGTCCGCGCTGAAACCGATGGTATGGGTTCGGAACCGGATGAGGATGTCTGTCAGGAGTGGGTACAGATTGGGTCCCGTCAGCAATAAGTCGTTGAGGGCTACTCCAGAGGTTGACTTCGCTGAGGCGTCGAAAATGGGTCTCAGCTTTGTAGTGGTTGACATCTCTTTAAACACCCCGTGTACAGGTAAGTAGTAGGCCTTTGGATTGAGGAGTTCGGAAAATGGAACTTGCTCAGCATGCTGAAGTGTGACGTATTCTTGTAGAGCTTTGTTGAAGTTTTGTAATTCGTCCTTCTTTTGGAGAGAGCGTTCATTTTGTAAGAATCACTTCACGGCGCTGTGACGTGATTCTCCAAGGACAGGTGGATTGTTGACTTTAGGGAGTTGTACCTTGTATCGTCCATCTGATTCCTGTTGAAATGTGTCTTGAAAGTGATGAACTGCTGTCTCGTCTTCTGGTTTGATTTGAGTTTGAGTCTCCGGGGTCTTGTCCAGTTCCCACATTTGTAGAAGTGCTTGTTGAAGAGGATCCTCCCGAAGTTGTATCTTGAGGACTTGTGTAGGAGGCTGGTAGTCCAAAGGACCAGTAACTGTCCACCCAAAGATGGTTGGCGAAACTGCAATATCCGGAGTTGTGTGATATCGGAAAGATCCCAGAATACACTTGCAGCAGTCTAGACTGCCCACCAGGACATCGAGGGGTCCGCCAAAAGATGGGTCTGCCAATTGAAGATCTTTGATATGAATATCTGTTGCGATGTCCTCTTTACGTAGAGGAGGATATGCCGTAGGGAGTTTGGATATGACAGATAGTCGTAGAGTTACCGATTGGTTAGGGTCCGCTATGGATTGAAGTTTTGCTTGAACATAGTTACGACTAGTTCCTCCACCGTAGGCTCCTTCAATGAGAAGTCTCTGCGGGTACCTCTTGAGTTTTAGGTGAGATGCGAGGGATTCCGTTATGAGTGAAGATGAAGCTCCAGTGTCGAGAGCAATCCGGGCTTGGCGCTGTCTTGGTCCATTTGATATGGACACGACAGCAGTGTTTAGAAAAGCAATGGTTGGTGGTTCCACTGCTGTAGAGTTGTTTGGAATGGGAGACGTTATGTTGGTGGATGAGTTTGAAGTTGAAGTGTTATTAGATAGACTTGGTTCGGTTGAAGGTGGTTCTCGTTCTCTGGCAATCACAAGTGAATTCGTTGATTGAGTCTGTCCCACTTCATCTCTATGAAGGAGGGAGTGGTGTTTCTTGTGGCAGTGACGACATGTGAAACTTGAAGAACAATTGTTACAAGTGTAGGATGGATGCAGACAGTTGACACACCATTTTAATTCTCGGATACACTTGTTCCTCTTATCTACGTCATATCCTAGGAAGATAGGACAGCGTTGTAATCCATGAGACTCGTGGCACAATTTGCACTGAATTTTGTGGACTGGTTTGGAGTTGCTAGAAGGTTTTGGGTTGTTTTGCTTCTTGGACGTAGACTTTCAGCAGAAGAAGTAGAGTTGGTTGAAGTGAACGGCATGGAATATTCGAGTGGCTCTAGGAATTCGATCAACTCCTTGAGCGTTGGTAGTTGCTCGAAGCTTGCTACGTGCTTCGTCCACTCTTCACGTAGCTTGTCGTTAAAGTCTTCTTGGGCGACGGCGGCAAAAAATTGAGACAATGTGTTGGCCTTCATTGTTTCCATAGACTCATAGGCCAGTAGAAATCGTTGTCTGATACGAGTAAAGCTTTCTCGGTCATAACCGTAGGAGTCGGTCTGCAGAATCTTGCGCACATGATGGGGATAGATGACTGAAAGTCGTCCAAAGTTGTTGATAAGTGCCTTGATGGCGTTGTCATAACCATCATCTGATTGTGAGTGTAGTTGGACTATTTTCCTTGCTCCTTCATCCTTCATTGATTTCAGAAGGAGACAAAGTTTTTCTTCCTTTGTGAGGTATTTTCCATGTTGTTCGATTGTAGTAGAAAATAACTTGTAGAAAGAGTGCCAGTCTACAGGTGATCCCATGAACCTTGGTAAGTCCAGTTCGAATCGAGGTTTTGCATTTACCACCGATGTTGTGACTGTTTCCCTCTTCTCTGGAGCAGGTGCTTCTTTCTCCAAGGCAGCCATTTGGTATTCACAGAGGGCTTTATTGATCCTTGAAAGTTGACCTTGCATTGATTCCCGTAGAGGAGAGATATCTTCATCATCTCGGTACTTAAAGGTTTTAGAAATGTAGGTGGACACTCTGGAGGAGAACTTGGTACTATTCTTCTCATAAATCTTAGTTGATGGGTCAAGCTCGAGCAGCTCTGTGTAATCTTTCTCGATCAGTGAGGCTTCAATGTAATGAGAGAGTTTAGTTTCCAGACGGTCCAGCTTGAGGAGGTATGCACGATGCTGTGCCCTTAGGTCTTCAGCTGTAGACATCTCTTCCTCCATGTCTTCTTCTGATGTTCCTTGGTCCTCTAGCAGGGTTTCGTACCGCATTTGAAGATGGGAGTGTATTGTAGTTTCTCGCTGGAAGTCTGAACGGAGTTCTGAGATTATATCTTCATCGAGGTTATGAAATGGGAGGAGTTGTAGCTCGTCAATCCGGGTCTTGATCCTCGTGATTTTTCCTCTTCGAAACTTTCGTTTTCCTTTTACAGAGTTAATGTTGGTGAGTTCATTGATGAGTTTTAATTCTTCCATTGTGCAACTCAAGATCTCTAGAGCTGGTGGCAAGGTGAAATCTTTGTTAGTTTAGTGAAATCTTTTTTAAAAAATTTGCCACCAACTCTTTTAAATGAGCACACTCAAGTTGAACTAGTTGTTATAGTAGATAATAGAATTCCTTTAGTTCAGGGAGTCGTCCGATGTTTGTTGTAGATAGATGATCCTTGATGATATAGCAGTGGTAGAACTTCGGCTGGAACTCCTTCCGCAGTCTAGCAGTATCGGGCTCGAAGGACCATATGAACGGGTCGTAAATCCCGCTCAGATAATGGCTAATTGAATAAAGTAGTTCTTGACTCGAAGGACCAGACTACCAGCTAAGCTAACTCTATCGCTGGCACTTGGAGCGCTTGCGACGGAATTAACATTAACTAATAATAATTTTAGCATACACATACAATTTCATATATAGTGAGGCACACAATGATACACCGGATGGTTGACGCATGAATATCATTATGTAAGTTTGATAGGTAAAGGGTGCTTACATCAGTGCGTGCGTATGATTCAATTACTGTTCTCTCAGTCTTTGTCCCTTGTTCAGGTGGAGGCTCCCGAGTCCTGAACAGAGAGCGTTAGAAACTCCTGAAGAAAAATTAGTAAGGAGAGCGATAAGAAATGAAAAAGACAGGGCAAGGAGGAGGAGAGCTAAAACGAAACAGAAACAGGTCGCAAAGTAAAGAATCTGACAGTATTTTGTAGCCACACCAAGCATGCATGGAATAGCTGCAATTACAGGAAACATGCATCGCTCGCTTCGCTATTTTGTGCTAGTAGAGCACATCACACTAGTATATATGCTTCCATCAAATACAAGTTTCCTTCTGTAGCTTAATTGCATACGTATAGGCAAGCACCTTCTTGGAAGTTTCTGACTATGAGCATGAAATCTAATCATTAGTTATCATTAAGATGTTCATGCTTCCAATTAACATTGCAAAACTGTTTATTATAATTTTCATGCTTAAAATTACCATAAAATACTGTTTTAGGAAAACACTCAAGTATACAAATCTAATTATTCTCATTTTTATATACTGCATCATAACGTTGTTGTTATAGTCTTTGGGTTGCCTCCGGAAAAGAAGTTAATTGGATCATTATAAGCATTGTTGTAATCCAACATAGTAGAAGAAAGTGTTACTGTATTAGCTGCATTCTGGTGCAATGGCACTGGCAGATGGGAAGGTGATGATTCAACTTCAGAATTCCTATTATCAGCTCTATTTATTTTGTAATAAACATTTTCCTGACATTTATCATGAGCTGTTTGGACATTGTCACCACAATTAGGATCTCTTTCTTCTTTCTCAATAACTTGTTCATAGCTTACATTTCTAGAAGTTGGAATATTGCCATTTCTTGGAGCAAAGCTTCTCAGAGGTATAGGTGGCTGTACTGATTTTGGGTAGCATAAATTATAAACTCCCGGACTTAAATTAATCCTACTGTAGTGATCAACTTCTTCATACACATCTTCCATATGTGAAGACTTCAAATGAGCTACAGAATTAATTAAATATTGCCGATATAATTTATATAATTTATATACAATTTATATAAATATACTTATAATTTATCTTGCTGCTTAATTGTTGTGGTGAGTAAAACATATAAAAATGTATTTTCCTTTCCCTAAAATTAAGTGCAGCCTAAAGTCGGGATTGTTTTCTTACAATTCGCCACATGTTTGCTATCACGACAATGCATCCTTCAGAGTCATAAGACAGAATGATCTAACTAAACATGCAGCCATAGCAGTTCAACTTTTCAGCTCAATAGACGTAAGCTGCAATTAGCCACACCCCTTTCTCATGGGCACCTGTTTGGTATCTTATGATGTATAGTTTTATTGGTGATGTTTAGTGATCATAGAGCCTGTGGTAAGTAGGAAGCCTAATAAAAACATACCAGTCTGTGGAATTCTCTATCTCAGAGAACATTGGTAAAACTAGTATCGCTAACTGCCTGGTTTAGTATCTAAGTGGCTACACATGAACTTCATTGGGATAAACTTTTACTTTGTGTTAACCTATTTCACACAATTTTGCCAATTTTTTGGCTGTGTTTTTTTTTTTAGCTTTTTAATGAAAGAATTAGAAAAGTATGTTATTTACTCTACTTTATTGCTATCATAATTATTAGTAGTAATAGTAATGTACTTGTGATTATTAATTTGGCGAGCGAGCGTAGCGAGCGAGACACTTACAGGGGTAACACAATTGAAAATCGGGGATGTTTGTTTATTTATTTATATATATGTTTGGACGTATGTACAGTATGTCATTTTGGGACGGGGTCGAACGCGGAGCGAACACAAAAATACGGAGGGTCAGTGTTCGCTCCGCGTTCGACCCCGTCCCAATTCACTAAACAGAATCCTCCGGTTTAGCGACCATTACCCGTATCACCTTAGAAATTGAATTGTATACCGCGGGTGCAGTTAAAACGCAAAAACTTTTGGGAGCTCCATTTCTATTCAGTTAGTCGCTATTTGTCACAGTTATAAGCCCTACTCAACAGCATTAACTTGTAAATTCATTGTCCACTAGATGAACCACGAAGGTAAGTCTTGCGTAGGTAGCTATGTTCAGTTGTGTGAAAGTATTGTGCGTTACAACTACTACTAAGAATGTCACAAAGAAAACTTTAAATAAAGTGACTTGATTTTGTTGCTTCTTTTTCAATTCAAACAGTTGCGGCGGTTACTATGGCATTGAAGCCCCTTTACCGCATAAGTAATTTAAAAACTCGACTTTATTTTAGTAGCTTGAGTGTTAGTTGTTAAAATCAATCATTGAACAATAGTGTAGTTTAAGGCTCGCTCGCCATTTGTGCTCAAGCACACCACTAGTTATTGTTATATAACTAGTATGGTAGTATATTAATCTTAACTATTTTATGTGGTAGTAGGTTACTATTACAACTTTATCTATATGATACAGCGTGTAAATTGATCACTTAAATTAAGGTAATATAGTGCTTCCTATGACCCTGTTATTACTAGATCTCAAACCGTCCCAAATATCAACTCACCTGATTTCTTTCTCTTAACAGCAATGCAATAGGACACCATTGATACCACTAGAATTACTCCAATCAGTGAGAGTCCACCTAGAATAGGGACAAAACGTCATTAGGAACTATATGCATTAGGATGCAGACTTACTTGCTATACTCACTGGTGTGACTATGTTGATGAGATAAGTCGAAGAAACTAAAAAAATATGATAATCAGTGATTTTATTATTATATTTTTGATGATTTTAGCAAAATTATATAAACTATCTGCAAAAATGTGCTTCTATATTTATTGATAGCTACTACTTTCCAAATATTTACGCATACACCTCGTGATAACAAATGTTCAAACTATTATTATTGTGTTCGTTAATAAGAACAATGAACATTGTATGTTGCCATGACTAATGCTTGGGTGAATACTAAATGGACAACCTTCTAGAAGCTACAGAAATATTTTGTGGCCAAGAAAATTGGAATTTCCGAAGGAAAACATTAATTCAGTAATTGCAATTAGTGGGCATCCCGGTAGGTGCAGCGAGTTATCACAACTTTTGCAAGCTAGTAGCTGCCATTTGTAAATCTGAGAGGTGATGATTCACATGTATAATTTCGTCGCTCAATAACTTAGCTTTTGAGGCTTTTAATTGCTAAGCATTTAGCCATATAAGGTCAAATGTATAGGATAGATGTGTACTGGTGATCAAATTTGGAAGTATGATCATTGTATGCACACTCATATACTATGGTTAGTTATTATAACTCACTCTACTCATATCATATACAGGCATTGGAATGCAATGTCACTATTGTAGCTACTATACACAAGGCATGTCAAATAGTTACAATTAATCATTTATCAAGTCGAATCTCACTATTTAAGCCATCACTTTGTAATTATTTTTTTCATAAGACTTCTAGTGATTATTGTATAGTCCATACCTTTGTTCCCTCCTTTGATAGTCCTACTATAGATCTATAAGGCAAGGCCCAGTATCAAATAGCTAAATACAGTAATTGTGTCAGATCCTAGCTAGGCAGGAAGAGAAACAAAAATTAAAAGAGGATAAGAAAAGTAGAGATTTAATTACAAGTAGTTATAAAATAGTCAGCTCACTAAAATCGTACTTTACGATGTTGTCCAAAGAGCTTACTTTCTCATTTGTATTTTTTAAATCTGCTTATTGGTTGACATATTCATACCAATGACACCTTACCTCTTTCTGCTATGGCAGTGATATTGATATTAATATGTACTGTAATGTTCTCAAACTGATCTGAACTTAGTATTAAGTTATCAATAAGATCATCCACACTTAGAGATGATGAGTTTCCAACATACGCTCCATAAGATTCACTTTCGTTGGCTACGAGATTAACTTGGGAGGGACACAACTGAATGAACTGGTTTCGAACTTCCTGCGAGACAAAAACCTCCTCATGAATTGAGTCCACCATCACACAGTCAGTTGGTATAAATACTCCAATACGATCTCCTACCTGTGCCTCCCATTGCAACCCATCAGAGAGACCTATGCAGTTACTGCTGAAGCCATGGGCTAAAATTGCTGGAGGGTAAACTAGTTCATAGAAATTCTTATTTTCAGGAACTGCTCTGATCAAGACTACATAAGAAAATAGTCTTATAGTTGTGAGAGGGTCAATTTCTTGACTATTAATTGGTCTAAAAATAAGAGGTTGGTGTTTCTCTGTAACGTAACCAAATCCACAGATACTTCTCACTGTACCGCCTGAAGGCAGTTGTGGTAGCAGGTACAAGCCTCCACTGTTAACGTACAAGTCCGCCACACTCCCGTTGGATTTACGAACTCTGAAATATCTAAGCAGCAAAGAGTCGTCTACTTCTCCGATAGCAATTTCATCTACAGCAGCTATCATCCCAACCGCAAGTAGAATAACCATTATAAACATCGTAATGTAGGGGAAAGGAATCTAGCTTGCGAGACTAATCGTTACTCAGCTTTAAATCCGCAGATCAAGTTTAATTTATGAAACCCTTTACCAACAAAGGATGGTACTTAATTTACATTTTTTTTTAATATTATTGAGTGATGAGTTTCAGTAGTAATACATGAATATAGTTATTATTCTGTTATTGTTTTTGTTCCTTCAACATCCGGTTTGGATACTGAATTTACTGAAGATTTTCTTGTAAACGTCCTTCGATGCTTTTTTTTGTACTTGTTCTGTAAGTCCAAGTAGAGCTCATTGGAATGATGCAAATCAGCTCCTAAGGTTCTTGAGAGTCCATCACCCTCAGACTCCGGCCATTTTAATATTTGGAAGTCCGGCTTCTGTAGAGCCACAACAATATTAAGAAAAGACTGTCGTTTGCTCTCATCAGGATGCCTGTCCATAAAATAACAATTAACAATATGTATGAATAATTAAAGTAGCGAATTATTTTGAAGCAATAGAAAAATCTTTACATTTAGAAATATAAAAAACGAGTGATGCTTTTTATTCTTAATCATCTGAACATTTCTATAATTAAGTAGTAGCTCTTCAATACAGTATTGTTTTGATAAGGCATTACCTTACTGTTGTTACCGCTACCTAGTAGTAGGCTATACATATCATTGGCTTACCAACATCCTATCATGATTTCATAAATAGATCGTGGAGTTCCAGGAGGTGGTGGCAGTCTGCAACCAGTCTTAAGTAATTTTACAACCTAAAAAAAAAAGAAGCACAAGAAAATGGAGAGAAATCACAGGGCAAAACTTGAATCTCCTGTAGCCACGTATTTAGGTAATTTCATATTTTTTCTATACTTTTCCCATAGAGGATAGGGCTCAATGCCCTGCATTATAGGTCATTTAGCCCTATCTTCTACCAGAAAAGTGGAGAAACATGAAATTTCATAAAAACGTGACTACAGGAAATTCACGTTTTTGCCCTGAGTCGATCTAACGAAATTATATACAATCATGTAACAAAAATGAAGACTACTAACCGCTTTGTTACTGTAATCTTCAAACGGCTTGTGTCCTAGTGACCAAATCTCATATAGGGCACATCCAAAGCTCCACACATCACTTGCATTGGAATATCTGCGATGATTAATGGCCTCAGGAGCTGTCCACTTCACTGGGATTTTTCCACCGCGAGTAATATAATAGTTACTTTCATGAAGATCACGAGAAAGACCGAAATCTGCAATCTACCAATTAGTACTGCGTTGAAACAAATACCACACAAACAAAGATGTAGCTTTCTTGTGCTCGCTAGTATGAGGAAATAAACATGTGTCTTCATTACATTAAGATGACTATAGCTAATTTCACACACTAATTTGTGATTATGTTGCAAGAACACATCCAGTTCCAATAGTTTCTTACAGAAAATATTAACTGCAATTAATTAATGAAAAAAATCTCACGGACATGCACAAAATGACAACTAAACTTACAAGAGTTTTTTTAGTATATGTCATTTAGCTCTGCATAAGATATAGCTAACCAAACTACTTGCCAACACAAACACCATCACTTTTGATGCAACTGACATAAAGCTGTGAACTTCCCTAAATAGCATTTAGTTTCTCTATTTGTCTAGAGCCACTCTCTGTTTCATTCTAATTTCACTTCATCACATTTATTTTAATATAATTGTTAAAATATAACTTAAACAAATTCTCAGTAGAGCTGTAGAGACAGTTCCAATCAGTATACAACAATTGTTGTGATGGGTGTTGAAATGGTGGCAATTTAGCTAGACTAAAATATGAACATGTAATTTAATACTAATTATAAGAAGAACATAAAATAGAATGATAGGCTTCTGAATAGTTTGTTCTGAAAGTGTGAATAAATCTTTTTTTTTTAATTAAAATATTAATTTTATAGAGTAGGCTCACTAATACATTGATGAATGGCATACAACAACACTAATGTTTTTATAGAGCAATTATTAGAGTGTAGTTAATAGAATAGATTTGGATATCATTTCAAACTCGAAGTCCAAAATTAGCTCAAAATAAATGAACTTTCATTGTGAGCTGATGAAAAAATTCCAATTTGAGTTATTTCCCCACTCTGTTTCTACGTTATTATTAGTATCACAATAATAAATATTGCTATTATGGCAACATCATTCTTTCTTTTCTTACAATATACAGCGATGCTAGCTTACTTTACACAGAGTTCCATCACTGGATACTAGAATATTTCTGGCAGCTAAGTCTCGATGGACAAATGACTTGAGAGTAAGATGAAGCATCCCGAAGGCAATCTGTCTGGAGTAGCTGAGGAGAGTAGGGCCAAGTTCTGCTGGCACTTCATTCACTCTATACCATTCACATCACCAGAAAAGCCATTTCATAGATGCTGTTATCAACATTATTTGATATCTAACACTGAGTAACCACTTGTATGTGCTAAAAAACAATGTTTTGAAATAGTCATTTTATAGCTAACATGTGGAGAAAAAAAATTTTTTTACAACACCTTAGTTTAGGCATAATGTTGTGAACTAAATCTATAAGTATATTTGGTAATCATCTTTGATAATGCTTGTCTTCATTTGATAACAATGACTCTAGGCTCACTTTGTCAAATTTGACGGATTGCTAATCACTAATTATGTTTTCAAATACTTTAATCACAGATACGCACCGACGAAACCTACTAATATCATGTCACGTAAATTAAATAATTTGCTTATAAATGAGCATTGGAAGTAACTAGACTATTATACCAATGCATTATGTTTTTCCTAAACATTTTTGTAATCATATTTAATAATACACACGATGTCGTACCTTTTTGGTCGAAGGGAGAGCAGATGTCTTCTGAGATCATCCTTCATTAGATTCACAACAATTTTTAACTGAATAAAAACAAAAACATAATATATAGTTCAAATGCAAAATTTTATTATAATAATTATATATTATATGTATATGTATAATTTGCATTTGAACTAGCAACTTTAAAATAAGATATTTAAAATTACGCAGTTTAATAATAATAATTATTTATGAGGCTAAGTATACCTGAGATTCCATGACTATGCCGAGAATGCTGACAATGTTAGGGTGGTTAAACTGAGCCATGATGGCCGCTTCTCTCAGAAACTTCACTCGCTCCTCGTTGCCAGTATGATCACTGATGCATTTCACTGCCACATCCTCTGGTGATCTCTTCTTCTCAGTTTCATTAACGGATGAATTCAAATTATCTTTATACCATATTCCTCTATAAACTGTCCCAAATTCTCCATGACCCAGAACTTCACAAAGCCTAGTTGGGAAATAATTTATGTAACTACTCAGGGGTAGATCTAGGGTTTATTAAGGATGGGGGGTGGGGGGAGGGGGCTCTTTTCAAGAAGGGGTGAAATGGCTATAGCTACTTATGGAAAAATGTTGGCTATATAGTATTTCCTGAAAGACTATGTATAGGTTACATCACGAGGTGGAGGTCGGTATGGGATTTACACAACCGAGGGCCGAAGGCCCGAGGATAGTGTAAATCCCGTACCGACCGCGCACCGAGCGGTGCAACCGACTTGTACCATGGCTCTAGGCTATAAGAAACGCATAACAACCATTTTTTCTGTAGCAACCAAAAAGTGCTATGGAAGAGGACGAGCTAGACACTATTTGTCTCACTTTGACTGCGACAAATTTCTAGCCCAGTTAAACTACCCGAAACCTGACTCCATCTTCCTAGAGTCCCTTAATCAGCCTACATCTCGCTTTGCCACTCCAGTCAGTGATAGTGAGCTCCAAGAAGCAAAATTGAGTTCTGTCCCCAAAAATACAGACAAAAGTACAAGCTGGGCTGTAAATATTTGGAAAGAGTGGAGTGCTCACAGGCATAAAACTTGCGTATCACACAGTGAATGGCCCACACATCTCATGATAACGCTACCTAGAGAACTTGACTACTGGCTGAGCAAGTTTGTCCTGGAAGCTAGGAAAGCTAACGGCGATTGCTATCCTCCCGATACTTTATACAACATCTGTTGTGGGTTACTTCGATATATTCGTCAGAATAGGCCTGAAATAAACATATTCAAGTCCCACACTTTTGCTGGCTTTCAGAGGACTTTGGATGGCGAAATGAAGCGTCTGCGCTCTACTGGTTTAGGAGCAAAAAGGAAACAAGCAGAGCCCATCACTATTGAAGAGGAAAACCTACTTTGGGAAAAAGGTGTACTAGGAGATAAATCCCCACAGGTGCTACTAGACACTTTGCTCTTTCTCTGTGAAATTCACTTCGCACTACGCAGTGGTGAAGAGCACCGCAGTCTTCAAATCACACAATTAGAGCTGATTTGTCCTCCCCGCGGTGGTCCAGCTCGCCTAGTTTATACCGAAAACTATTCCAAAAATAACCAAGGGGGATTGCTGCATCGCAAAATAAAGCCAAAAGAAGTAACCTGCTACGAAAACAAGGAAAATCCCAGTAGATGCCTGGTTAAGTTGTTTCAAAAATATGTGAGCCACCGGCCATCGGGACCAACCTGTTTTTACCTGTCACCACTTCGAAAATTGAAGAACAATATTTGGTATTCCAAAGTACCTGTGGGGCATAATACTTTGGCAGGAACAGTAAATAGAATTTGCAAAGAAGCAGGGGTGACTGGATATAAAACAAACCACTCACTCAGAGTAACCAATGCCACACGGTTATTTCAAAATGGCATTGAGGAGCAGCTAATCATGTCCAATACTGGACATAGGAGTTTGGATGGGGTTAGGTGCTATAAAAGAATAAGCGAAGAGCAAAAACAGCACATGTCAGATGTTCTCAATTCAGCAACAAATGGACACCAACCTGATGATGATTACCAGCCAGGGAATTTAAAGAAGCCAAAGCTGACAACTGCACCAGCATCAACTACAAAATCTTTATCTGTACAAAACAAGTCCTCTACTTTCAATGTTTCTACAAATAATAATCCACCAATCTTCAATATTGAAGGGTGCTCTACTGTAACCATCAACTACAACTCTTGCTAATCTATTTTCATAAACTAACTCTACTGTCATATCATCCATTAGCTAGCTCTATGAATGTTTAATTTGCACTTGTA